>ERZ779895.667-NODE-667-length-45137-cov-20.007520_pt1 | contig 45137 bp, 35 predicted proteins | sample MGYA00511093_ERZ779895 | MGnify/ENA primary metagenome ERZ779895 (study PRJEB29588, sample SAMEA2142970) | human gut metagenome | biome: human gut; feature: human-associated habitat; material: faeces | place: Denmark | collected 2008/2010 ... | reverse complement strand
CGGTTCGGCAATGCATAAAATGAAAACACTACGTGATTTCCATTTTCCATTGCACTCACCTTGCACTATCTTTGTATAAGATAAGCTACACTCGGGAAATAAAGAGCAAGCTCTCTTTCCACTCGTTTGCACTATCTTTGCATAAGACAGGCTGCACTCGGGAAAGCCAAAAAAATATTTTGTCACACCCGTTCACACCTTATATTATATATAACAACACCCACCCGCATACAGACAACAGGCATGAAAGTATATTTCTATCACACGCAGGACATCGCACACATCCGCAGACGGATGGAGGCGGGAGAGTTTCCGGCACACTTCCTTTACGGAGCCGCCGGACTGGAGGCAAACGGCATAGGCGTGGTCTGGCACCGCTCGCGTCCCGGTCTGCCCCGATGGCGCATGATGCTCCGCAACGCCCGGCTCATACTCACCTCACGCGAGCGTTTCGACGCTGTGTATGCCACCCATTACCGGGGGCTCGAGCTCATAGTCCTTCTGCGCGCGCTGCGTCTGTTCCGCCGCCCCGTTGTGATATGGCACCACCAGCCTGTGGTCACCTCCAAGGGTTTTGTGCGTGAGCGTTTCGGCAGACTGTTCTATCGGGGATTCGACCGCATGATATTCTTCTCGCAGAAACTGATGGACGACTCGCTCCCTTCGCCCAAGGCACGACCGTCACGCATGGTGCTCGGACACTGGGGGGCGGACCTCGGTTTCTACGACCGTGTGATGGCTGAGGGCGGCGACCGGCGCACGGGATTCATATCCACGGGCAAGGAACTGCGCGACATGCCGACGCTCGTCAGAGCGTTCAACCGCACAGGAGCGCGCCTCGACATATACACCGGACGCAACACGGGAGGGGTGAACTATGAGGAGGTGTTCGCGGCGAACCCTCCAAAGGAGAACATCAGGGTGCACTACGTCAACGGGCTCTGTCCCTACGAGCTCAGCCTGAAGGTGAACCGCGCCGCCTGTGTGGTGATATGCTGCAAGGAGACAAGATACACCGTGGGGCTTACCACCGTGGTGGAGGCTCTCGCCCTCGGACTGCCCGTCATATGCAGCCGCAATCCTCAGATACCCGTAGACTTCGAGGCGGAGGGCTGCGGCATCACAGTGCCCTACTACGACACCGACGGATGGGAACGGGCTGTGCGCTACATCACCGACCATCCCGACGAGGCGCGCGAGATGGGAAGGCGGGGCAGACGTCTCGCCGAGCGGCTGTTCAACGACAGCAGGTGCGCGCGCGAGGTGGCGGAGGTGCTGCGCGGTGCGGTGAAGGAGAACAGACGGTGATGCTGGAACATTGTGTTTTACTGTTTTACCCCCCCCGTTAATACATATGACATATACTTAGTTAAAGTATCGAAAATATCTCATTTTATTACATTATGGTATGTTTTATATTAAAATGTTTCACTAAATTGCACGTCAGACAATACAATCTGAAACGTCAGCCGAGCCGGTCATTGCGGTGTCCGAACCTCTCCGGGAATGCTGCCACACGGATTTGGCAACCGGCAACGGCACGGCTTTAGCGTCAGAAACCTGTTTGCGCGCAACGGACATTTACTAACTCTTTAAACATATCAGATTATGAAAGGCTATATCATTTCCTTCTGCATGGTGCTGGCGGCTCTGCTTCTGTCCACACTATCGTTCCTTGTAAACAACAGCACTTACATGACCATGCACTCGCTTCCCGGCATCGCGCTCGCGGCAATAGTGCTGTGGCGGCTGCATCAGGTGAGCCGCAAAGGTCTCGACGAACGCCGCCATGCCCTTGCAATGATGTGCGGATGGCTCTTTTTCTTCGTAGTCCTCACCGGACCGCTGCTTGTCGACGGTTATCCGGCGTACTCCACAGCCATCGTTCTCGGCTGGGGCATCGCCGTGGCGGTGGCATGTCTGTTCCACTTATACCGCAACCTGGCGGTGGGAGCGGCAGGCGTGGCAGTGTGGATCGCGTTTGTAGCCTTCGCCGTGCCGGCATGGTCGTCCTACTGCAACAACCATACAGACTCGCGGGCTGACAACACCGGGCAGAGCACCGGGGTGCAGGCAGCCGACGGTGAGGGCGCGATGCGCATAACCGGATGATTAAAACATATGATAAAAAAAATGATTTCAGATTCTCTCTTAACTCCTGCCACGAGGACACTCATTCTTGCGGCAGGAGTGTTTTTTTGCGTTTCCCATCATGAGGCGGCGGCTCAGATGCCGGCGGACAGTCTCAGTCTGACGTCGATGACATTCGTGCGGCAGTCATTCGCGCGCAATTTCTACAACTCGTCGAAGGTGATGAGCAGCATCAACATGGACGGAGCGCGGCTCTTCCTGCCCGATGCAGCCGACGTGGTGCTGATGGGCGGCGACAGCACCGAAGCCGTGACGATGAGGCAGGAGGGGCGCACGCTCCTGCTCGGCACACCGGCTGACAGGCGGGCGGCGTCCACACTGCGTGTCGGAGCGTTCCATCCCTACCTGTGCTATGAGGCTCGGTTCAGCGGTGTGGACGACGGTGAGACAGCCGGGATAGACTTCGCCGCAAACGACGGGAGCGGAACGGTGATACGCACCGTGTACAGCCGGGGGCGCATAGTGTCGTATCTCACCGGCGCGGACGGCACAAAGGAGCTTGCCTCCAAGGATGTGGGACAGCTCGGAAGGGTGGCTCTGCGCGTGCAGTACACTGGCGTGCGGTTTCACGTCTTCATGCTCCGCGACGACGGTGAGGCGCGTCTGCTCTACAGCGCGGAGCGCGACATGCGCCGCGCCGACACCTGCACGCGCTTCTCGTTCGGTGTGCGCGCGGAGCTGCCTGAGGGCGGAAGCGTGAGGCTGGAAGACGCCCGCAGTCTGCTGGCATGCGGCACCGGACAGGCAGACCCGCAGGTGGTGCAGCTGAAGGACGGCTCTCCGCTCATACGCGACGGACGGCTCTATGTGTGCATGACCACCAGAGGATTCGAGCGCATATGCGACTCGTGGCAGGGAGTGTACTCCATCGGCACCGACTCATACGACCTGCGGCTCGAGGGCGCGCTCTTCTTCGGCAAGGGAGACGGACTGATGTACGGCTTCCACGCCACGAAGATGGTGTACGACGAGGACGCAGGACGCTTCCTGGTGATGACCACCACGCATGAGGACACCCACACGCTCGCCTTCTGCTCGTCCGAAGCCGACCTGCTCCACGGCATGCATTATCTGGAGTGCGAGGAGCTGCCGTTCCCCCACAGCTACTCCAACGGACACGGGTTCAATACCGAGGACCCTGACTTCTTCTTCGACAGCGGTGCCGGGAAATGGCGTCTCGCCTACTGCGCGCTGAAAGACGGATCGTACGTGACGTATCTCTGCGAGAGCGACAACTGGGACGGACCGTACCGGCAGGTGGCTGAGTCCGACCGCAACAACAACACCGGGATAAGGATAACGACCGTGGGCGGAAGGCGGCATGTGCTGAGCGGCGGTCCGGGCACGACGTTCTACATCTACGACTATCCGTCGCTGCGATGCCTCGGCACGTTCAGCCAGCAGTTCCCCAACGGCGGATTCAGGGGTTGGCCAACCATCGTTCCCGTGCCATACGGCAACTATGAGCGTTACCTGTGGATAACATTCGACCGCGGAGCACAGACCGGCCGCTATTCGTACGGCACGCTTTACTTCTACCTCGGTGACAGGATGTGGCGCCGCCATGACCCTGACGGGAACAAACGGCATTGACCGCGCCACATTGCATTCCCCCGCTCACACCCCCGCATCCTAAAAGTAGAGACGCAAAATCTTGCGTCTCACGAGAAGGTAAGCCCAATACGTATTGATGTATATATTCATTTTATCCCGCTATTGGCATAAAGTAGAGACGCAAAATCTTGCGTCTCACGAGTAGGTCAGCCCAATACGTATTGATGTATATATTCATTTTATCCCGCTATTGGCATAAAGTAGAGACGCAAAATCTTGCGTCTCACGATTAGGTAAGTCCAATTTTTATTGATGGAAATATGCTGATAGAAATTGAGTTCGTTGCTCGGGAGACGCAAGATTTTGCGTCTCTACAGGCTGGCGCCATTGGTATGGCATGGGGGAAAATATCTTGCTGGGCGGGGGCATCCATTTTCCGCAATGTCAATATCGCATCACCCTCAACACGCTTTCACGTATGTGTCATATCGCTGGCATGGCGCGGAATGAATAAAAATACGTTTCCGACGGTAAAATATTTTGACAAAAATAATTTCATAAACAGGATATGATATACCGAAAAAATGTCTTTTACGATACCGAAAAAGTGGAACGACGGTGCGGCATGCTCCGTCGCGTCACGCAGGAAAGCCTGTTCCGCAGCACCATAACGGCTCTTTCGCACCGCAAAAAAGGCTGAACGGCAATGCGGAACGGGCTTTTCCGCAAGTCCGAAAAGCCTGTTCCGCACGACGGGAAAAACAATATCAGTCCGTCGAAAGGCATAAGCCATTGTATATCAACACATTGACAAGACTGTCTGAAAACCGCGCGTACGCCGCCACACATGCTCCCGTCCGCGAAAAAACAGCTCTCGCGAGGTTGACGTTGTTGCCGGATGAATAAATATTCACTATCACCGCATGTTTATGCAAAACCCGTACTGACATGCGGCGGCACCATAACCACAACATGTCATTATACCGCCGGAGTACGTTCCTCACCCTATTCACATGCCCTTCAACACTCCTCCTCACCGCTGACGGCATATTGCCTGCCGCTTCCGCACGGTGTAGTCCGCCTCAACTTCGGCAAAAACGTAAGCCTATATGCCTTACAGCGGCACGGCATATATATGCAATATGACAACCGGTTGCGGACAAGCCATGACCGGCAACGACCCCGCCGGACGCAGACGGGCGTGAGCCGGACGGCACGATTGCGGCACACGGGGACGGCGGAAGGAAATTATTTCAGCGTTTTTCTTTGATTATTAGCCGATAAGCATTACTTTTGCGCATGTTTCGCACACCCCGGCGGCTGCGGGACACTCATCATCCTGAACGGGCGGAATGGAATCACTGAAAGAAAAAACGGCAAAAGGACTGTTCTGGGGAAGCATGAACAACGGCGTGCAACAGATTGTGGGCGTGGTGTTCGGCATCATCCTCGGACGGCTGCTGTCACAGTCGGACTACGGCATGATGGCAATGATAAGCGTATTCTCGCTCGTAGCCACGGCACTGCAGGACAGCGGTTTCCGCACAGCCCTCACCAATCTGCACGACCCAAAGGACAGCGACTACAACTCGGTGTTCTGGTTCAACATAATAGTGGGCACGCTGATGTATGCCGTGCTCTTCTTCTGCGCGCCGCTCATAGGACGCTACTACAACGCGCCCGACGTGGTGCCGCTCTGCCGCTACGCCTTCCTGAGCATCATCATAGCGTCGCTGGGCACGGCTCAGTCGGCTTATCTCTTCAAGCGTCTGCAGGCGAAGCAGCAGGCGAAGGCGGCGATGACGGCAGTGCTGGCGTCGAGCATCGTGGGCTCGGTGATGGCATGGCAGGGCATGGCATACTGGTCGCTGGCTACGCAGGGACTGGTGTATGTGTCGATAAACACGTTCATGCAGTGGCACTACTCGCCGTGGCGGCCGTCGCTCAGAGGCATAACGTTCGAGCCGGTGAGGCGCATGTTCCGCTTCTCTTTCAAGATTCTGGCAACCACCATCATGACCCACGTCAACAACAACGTGCTCAACATCCTGCTGGGACACTACTTCTCGCCACGCGACACGGGCGTGTACAATCAGGCTTATCAGTGGAACACCAAGTGCTCATCGCTCGTTCAGAGCATGGTGGCGCAGGTGGCGCAGCCCGTACTCGTGGGTCTCGACAACGAGAAAGGGCGTCAGATGAACGCCTTCCGCAAGATGATGCGCTTCACGGCGTTCGTCTCCTTCCCGCTCATGCTGGGCTTCGGACTGGTGGCGAGGGAGTTCATCGTGCTGGCGATAACCGAGAAGTGGCTGCCCAGCGTGTATCTCATACAGATTCTCTGCATCAGCGGCGCGGTGGTTCCGCTGTCCACCCTGCTGTCGAACATGATAATAAGCAAGGGGCGGTCGGGCACGTTCTTCTGGTGTACGTTCTCGCTCGGCATAGCTCTCATAGTGCTCATGCTGCTCATATGGCAGCTTGGCATAACGGCGATGGTGACGGGCTACGTGGCTGTCAACGTGGCGTGGCTCTTCGTGTGGCTCTTCTTCGTGCGCCGGCTCACGGGCTACGGTGTCATGATGTTCCTGCGCGACACGGTGCCCTTCGCCCTCGCGGCTGGCGGAGTGATGGCTCTGGTCTATGCTGTGACGGCTCCGATAGACTCCCTGTGGCTGCTCCTCGCGGTGCGCATAGTGCTTGCCGTGGCGGCATACTACACCGTGATGCGGATTGCGAGGGTGAGGATACTGGACGAATGCACGTCGTTCGTGCTTTCAAGAATAAGGAAAAAACACTGAGCAACATGACGAAAGGAAAAACGGTGGCGGTGGTGATGTGCACCTACAACGGCGGGATGTTCCTGCGCGAGCAGCTCGACTCCATACTGCGGCAGACCTACCCGATAAGCGAGATAATAGTGCAGGACGACTGTTCTACGGACGACACCATGGACATACTGCGCTCCTACGCTGCCCGCGACAGCCGCGTGAGGGTGACAAGAAATGCTGTCAACCTCGGGTTCAACCGCAACTTCAGGAGCGCGGTGATGAAAGCCACGGCAGACTTCGTGGCTATCTCCGACCAGGACGACGTGTGGATGCCCGACAAGATAGAGCTTATGGCGGAGGCGATAGGCGACTATAACATATGCTACTCCGACCATCTGCGCGGCACGACGATGGAGACGGCGCACACGGTGAGCCCGCGCTGCTCGCTCGAGGCTCTGATGTTCGGCGGCTTCGCGGGGCATACGATGCTCCTGAGACGCGATTACGTGCAGCGTGAAGACGCGTGGATGGAGGGCATATACTACGACTGGAGTCTCGGACTGAACGCATGGTTTCACGGCGAAAAGGCGATAACGCACATCAGCAAACCGCTCAACTGGCACCGCTCACACCCACGCGAGGCGGCACTGTTGCAGAGCATGAGCGCCGGTCCCGCACCTAAGAGGCGTCCCACATGGCAGCCATATGTCCTCGGCATAGCCCACTACCGCCGCCTGCAACGCAAACCTACGTGGCAGAGGCTCTACTCACACATAATGGAACACACGCGCCAGCCGCGCTTCAGGCTCCACCACACCATGGCGCGGCTCATGCTCAGCCGCAGTCCGCTGGCTCTGCTGCGACTCTGCGCCATATGCATGAGTCACCGCCGCGACATCTATCCAGACGCGGCTAAGGCGCGCGGAGTGATGGGAATGGTACGCGGCTTCTTCCACCCGATGATATTCGCCTACCGCTGTTCGCTGTTCGACCTGTGAGCCTCGGGCGATATGGCATGCCGTAAGCACCCCTCACGCATTCTCCCCACCGCCTTTACGCATAGTGAATATCGCACGCAAGAGACTATACATGCCGCGATATTACATCCCAACATCACGGCGTCAGCCCTGTAGAGACGCAAAATCTTGCGTCTCACGAGCAATGAACACAATTTATATCAGCACATTCCCGTCAACAAATATTGGGCTTACCTTCTTGTGAGACGCAAGATTTTGCGTCTCTACTTTATGCCAACAGCGCGACAATACACACATCAATATCCGCCGCATACAGCACTTTTTCAGCCCTGCGGAGCGCGGAATCGAAGTTTTTCCCTATATTTGCAGCATATTATCTGCACCCGTAAAAAACGCAGTACAAACCTATATCATACATAAACTATACAAAAACAATCTGCTATGATTAAGAAACTAATGCTCATCTTTCTGCTGCAAATATCCTTTGCATCATGTGTCTGCGCACAGAAAGTAATAGACTGGAGAGCCACACGGGACAGTGTGGCAAAGCATGCCGACAAGTTCCTTGAAGTGGAAGGCGTGAAACTGAGACCGGGTATGACAATGAAAAGAGCCTTGGAGATATTTGATGCAATCGGTTGGAAACCTGATCCGTTCTATGACGTTGAAGAAGATGACCTGCAATTGCATATTCTTTACGGAACATCCTTGGGCATAAAGAACTGCGCAATGTTCATAGCACCGACAGAAAAAGACCGGAATATCGTAGGCATAATTGGCATAACCTATATTGAAAGCAATTCTTTTAAAAAACTGAAAGAAACGTATGACAAGGTGAAGAAGTCTCTGTCGGAAAAGAATTATGCGCTCTCAAGCAGGGAATATTTTAAAGACAAGGAAACGGAAAACTCCAAATCCAACAAGAAAAAGCTTCAAGCACTGGCTCAGGATGAAGCCGTTTTTGAAACGACATTTACCGCTTCAGACAATCCTGACTACAATGTACTGGGATATGCCTCACTTTTCATAGAACGTTATAAGGACAAAACGGGTTCGTTCAATTCTGTTTCCGTGATATATTCAACGTCAGACAAATTTATAGAAGAGGTGGAGGACAATCCCGAATTTATGTTTCCAAGATAAAAACGACTCATATACAAAAACACAAAACAGCGTTGACTCGCATATCAAGAAAAAGAGACACAACTATGACAGGGCTTTTATCTGACACGCATATCGCACAAACATGCCCGGAAGACGCAACAAACACACTGACCGCCAGTATGTCTCCGTTAACGTAAATTGCCTCACCTTAATCGGGAGACGCAAGATTTTGCGTCTCTACTTTTAGGATACAGAGATATAAGACAGAAAGTTGCATCATTTCATTACAACGGCGCCAGCCTGTAGAGACGCAAAATCTTGCGTCTCACGAGCAACGGACTCAATTTCTATCAGCATATTCCCGTCAATATATATTGGGCTTACCTTCTTGTGAGACGCAAGATTTTGCGTCTCTACTTTATGCCAACAGCGCGACAAGACATACATAAATATCCGCCGCATACAACCATACCGAAACACACCATCATCCTCCCCGACATACGCAATTTATTTTTCTTACCTCCGCAAACAGCACTTTTTCAGTCCTGCGGAGCGCGGACTCGAAGTTTTTGAGTATATTTGCAGTATGTTATCTGTACTGGGCAAGTAAGCAGAACGAACCTTTATACAGTATGAACTCTGTAAACACAACCTGCTATGATTAAAAAACTTCTATTCATCTTTTTGCTGCAACTATCCTTGGTATCATGTGTCTGTAATCAGACAAAGAACAGACTGATTGCCTCCAGAGACAGTATAGCAAACCAAACAGACAAGTTTATCACCTTTAAAGGACTGGAACTAAAACACGGAATACAGATGGCTGACGCATTGAAAGCGTTAGAAGCAAAAGGATTTAAGCGTTCCGAACAATTTGATTATAAGAAAAGAAAAGATCATATATATAGTTTGAGGGGAACATTTTATAAGTACAGAGATTGCAACATTACGATTTACCCAACGAAGAACGACAAAGACATCTTTGGCGCAATTTCAATATATCTACCTTACCGCTACTCTTTTAAAGAGATGAAAAAGGATTACGATTATCTGAGACATGTTTACGGGAACAGGTATCATATGGTTTCCGCCACAGTATCATTTGATGATAAATGCATAGATGAGAATATGCTGGACTCGGTAAAGCCCAAGAACTTTTCTTATGACCATGCCTACCTTATGACAGAGTTTCATATATCAGACGACAAACTGGGTGAATTGTCAGGTCTGATAAGACTGAATACGGTTTATATTACACCACAAAACAAAGACGTATATTATGTTGTCATTACTTACAGCACATATGTCAATAATTTAGAACAGATTAATGCAAGGCATGGCTTGTGATTCCCCACAAATAAAACAAACATACATCAGACAATCATACAGGATATCCAACATATTCATACATAAGATAAAGACATACATATGAAACAAAATATCGCCGTGATACTGGCAGGAGGGGTCGGCACGCGACTCGGGATGTCGACACCGAAACAGTTCTACAAGGTGGCGGGAAAGATGGTGGTGGAACACACCATCGACGTGTTCGAGCGCAACCCGAGGATTGACGAGATTGCCATAGTGTCGAACCCGATGCTCATTGCCGACTTCGAGAACATCGTGCTGCGCAACAAATGGCGCAAGGTGAAGAAGATACTGAAGGGCGGAAAGGAGCGTTACGACTCGAGCCTGTCGGCAATCAGGGCTTACGGACAGAGGGAGGTGAACCTCATCTTCCACGATGCGGTGCGCCCGTTGCTGAGCCAGCGCGTGCTCGACGACGTGATTGACGCGCTCGGAAAGTATGAGGCGATAGACGTGGCGGTGCCGTCGGCGGACACGATAATTGAGGTGGAGGGCGACTTCATCAGCAACATTCCCGACCGGTCGAGGCTCCGCCGAGGACAGACTCCGCAGGCTTTCGACATCAGAGTGATAAGAACGGCGTACGAACTGGCACTGAAAGACCCGGCGTTCCGCACGACGGACGACTGCGGAGTGGTGCGCCGCTACATGCCGCAGACACCGGTCTACGTGGTGAGGGGTGAGGAGAGCAACATGAAACTCACTTATAAGGAGGACACATACATGATGGACAAGCTCTTCCAACTGAAGAACACGGAGGTGGGAACGGCAATGCCCGACGCTCGGTTCTTTGAAGGCAAGGTGGCAGTGGTGTTCGGAGGAAGCTACGGAATAGGCTCCGATATCGTGCGGATGCTCGGCGAACGCGGTGCGAGGGTGTTCGCCTTCTCGCGCAGCATGGGCGGAGTGGACATCGGAGACAGGCAGTGTGTGGACAGCACTCTGAAGCGCGTGGCTGACGAGGCGGGCAGGATAGACTTCGTGATAAGCACCGCAGGCATACTGAACAAGGAACCGCTGGCGGCGATGGACTACTCCGTGATAGAGTCGGCTGTGCGCACCAACTACATGGGAACGGTGAACGTGGCTGTCGGGGCGTATCCTTATCTGAGGCAGTCGGGCGGACATCTCATCTTCTTCACGTCAAGCTCATACACCAGAGGACGCGCTTTCTACAGCATATACTCGTCAACCAAGGCTGCGATAGTGAACTTCGTGCAGGCTGTGGCACAGGAATGGGAGGGCGACGGAATAAAGATCAACTGCATAAACCCGGAACGTACGAAGACGCCCATGCGCGTGTCGAACTTCGGAACGGAGCCCGACGACACGCTCCTGAAGCCGGAAAAGGTTGCCGAAGCCACTCTGCGGACGCTCGCATCAGACTACACCGGACAGGTGGTGGACGTGAGACGCGCCGCGACAGACAACAGATGACTTACTGAGAATATCCATACGACAGAATGAAAAATACTTTTCTCGAGGAATACAAGCGCAGAACGCTGAGACAATGTCAGCTGAAACAGCTCGGCATACTGGCGGAGATAGACCGCATATGTGGCAGACACGGCATACGGTACTGGCTCGACGGCGGCTCGCTGCTGGGTGCCGTGCGTCACGGAGGGTTCATCCCGTGGGACGACGACATAGACATCGCAATGACTCTTGACGACCTTGAGCGGTTCAAGAAAGTGGCTCCGAAGGAGCTTCCGGCATCGCTGACGCTGCAGACCCCGCAGAGCGAGGACACGAAAGAGCCGATAGTGAAGGTGCGCGACCTCAATTCGTTCTTCGTGGAACCTGGAGACGACTTCTCCGCAGGATATGAGAAAGGGCTCTATGTGGACATTTTCCCCTTCATAGACTATCCCGACGTGTCGCGCGGATTCGCAAAACGATATGGCAGAGGAATATCAAAGTGCTACTCGATACTGCACCGTCCGCACCGTTACTCGCTGCGCTCTGCTGCCGAACTGCCGTGGTTTGCCGCGCAATACGCACTTTGCCGCATGGCGTGGAAGCTGGCATTCGCATTCAGGAAGAAAGGAACTTACATGTCGAACACGCTCGTGAACAACGGCTACGGCATCATGCACCTGAAGAAAAGCATCTTCCCGCTCGGCACGATAACATTCGAGGGGCGCACGTTCAGCGCACCGCACGACCCCGACGCCTACCTGCGCGACCTGTACAACGATTATATGCAGATACCGCCAAAAGAAAAACAGAAGATTCACTCGGTCTTCATCATGCCCGAACTGATAGGACAATAAGCTCGCTTCCTCCTATTGCCGACGCCATGGTGGAGAAGCTGCTGCCTGCCGAACCGTATATGCGGCGGGTGAACGAGAGCGTCCACATGTCGGTGAGTCCGCCTCGTATGCCCTCCGTGCTGCCGCGTCCTGCGGCGTCGGAAGGTGTTATGATGCGGTCGGCAAAGACGTCGCGCATCTGCCGTTTCACCTCTTCGCTGTCGGTGGCGAGGAATATGCGCAGGTCGGGATGGGCTTCCAGCTCGCGCCTACCCGCCTCTATGAAGAGCGAGGTGGGACTCTTCTCTATCGACTCGGCGTTGTCGGTGCGGCGAATGTGCATGCCTATCGTATAGCCGGAAAAACTCTCGCGGAACGTCTCCACGCGCTCCATAACCTCGTCAACAGGACGGAATATCTTCTTGTACAGGGCATTGTCGAATGTGCCGAACTCCTGATAGCAGCTCATGTAGCACCGTCTGCCGCGCAGCCATGCCTCAAAATCGAAGTCCGTCTGCTTCAAGGGAGTGACGAACTGCTCGTATATTCGGGCGTCGAAAACAACCTTCTGAAACGCCTTGGGTATCCAGAAGTTGCGCCGACGGGGACGGTCGTTGACGAGAAAATCAAGTCCCCGAGCCTCACGAAGGTCGAAAAGAGAACTGTCTACGGGTCTGAATATGTCGTGGAACGGGGCATTCAACGCCCAGTCACGGAACCATACCACCTGCATCTTTCCCCCGACGGCACGGCACAGATTGTATGCCGACACCACAGCACGCATCCTGTTGGCAAGTCCGCCGGCAGGTATCAACATCAAACGGGTCTTGTTCATAACATTAAAATGTATTGGCAAAGATAACGCAAACGGGCGGAAAGAAAGCTTGCTTTCACTTTCCCGAGTGCAGTTTTTATGAGACAAAGATAATGCAAACGAGCGAAAAGAAAGCTTGCTTTCACTTTCCCGAGTGCAGCTTATCTTATACAAAGATAACGCAAACGAGCACAATGAGAGCTTGCTCTTGCATTGTCGAGTGCAGCTTATCTTATACAAAGATATTAAAATAACGCTCAATACGCCTCAAAAGTGCCGATTATTTCAAAACGGACAAGTATTTTAGAGCAATAATACTTATCTTTGCATAAGATAAGATGCGGTTCGGCAATAGCAAGTCTTATAAAACTTAGTTTTCTAAACTTGCTGCTGCACTCACCTTTCATTATCTTTGCATAAGATATGCTGTATTCCGGAACAACAAAGCAAACTACATTTCCGGATGCAGCCACTGTCTTCCGACATTATATTACTGCACCGGTGTTGCCGGAACACACAGTCTCATGACATGCCGCAAAGGCTTTGACACAACGGGACGGACCGGCTTCAGACTATCGTTTGACAATAAAGATGAACACAGAACAGAACACTACCACAAGATGGATGAACGGCATCGCCTACGAGGTCGCTTTCTGGAACAACGTGTACAGATGGAAATGGACCTTCGACGGAATGATGAACTGGTCGAAATACGGAGGAGTGATAACGCTCGAAGGGTTCGACGCAAACGCCTTCCTCATAAAGACGGACAACCCGAAAGTGCTCGACGTGGGATGCGGAATGAGCTACGCCACGGGCAACCACATCATGCGCGACGGACGGCTCATGCCGCTTGACATCCGTTACATTGACCCGCTTGCGGCTTACTTCAACAGAATAATGGCGCGCCACCGCCGCAAGCTGCCTGAGATAGAGTTCGGAATGGCTGAGTATCTGTCGGCTTTCTATCCGTCGCACGACATATCGCTCGTGGTGATACAGAACGCCCTCGACCACTCCGCCAACCCCATGAAAAGCATATACGAAAGCATCGACGTGCTGAAAAAAGGCGGATGCCTCTATCTTAACCATCACATAAACGAGGCGGAGACCGAACACTACAAGGGATTTCACCAATACAACATATGCCGAGAGGACGGAAAGCTGATAATATGGAACAAGAACGAGAGGCACGATGTGGCTGAGCTCACAGCCGGATTCGCCGAGCTCACCGTAGGACTGACCGAGAACGGGCATGTGGCGGCAGTGATAAGGAAGACCGCCGACGTGCCGCAGAGTCTCATAGACGACAAGGGCGACAAGCGCGCGCTGTGCTCCCTGTTCATGGAGAACGCCAGAACAGCCTCCTCGCCGTGGCACGGGCTGAAGAACAGCGCGGCTTACTGGAAATACAACATATTGCAGTTTTTCATCCAGAGTCTGCCGTGGGCACTGAAGATGAAGCTGAAAAAACTCATCAGACAGGCATGAGCCGGACAATGACAAGCATCATAATACCTGTCTACAGGACGGCGGCGACACTCATGAGATGCGTGGAAAGCATAGTCGCACAGCAGGACGCGCGCTTCGAGATGATACTCGTAGACGACGGGTCGCCCGACGGCTGTCCGGCAATGTGCGACTCCCTGGCTGCCGCCGACAGCCGCATAAGGGTGATACACAAGCCGAACGGCGGACTGAGCAGCGCACGCAACGCAGGCATAGAGGCATCGCGCGGCGACCTGCTTATGTTCGTCGACTCCGACGACCACATCGCTCCCGGCACGCTCTCCGCCCTGAGCCGTCTCGCCGAAGAGCATCCCGAATATGACATCATAGAGTTTCCCATATGCCGAGAGATGCCTTCCGGCAGGCAGGAGATGACGGATTTCGGGTACCGCGAATACCGCGACATGGACGAGTACTGGCTCTCGTGCCGCGCCTACATGCACGCTTATGCCTGCAACAAGATATACCGCCGCGCGCTCTTCGACGGCATCAGATACCCGGAAAACATGATTTTTGAGGACATACACACCCTGCCACTGCTCATGAACAGGGCGGGCGTCATTGCCACTACCGACAAAGGAACCTACCATTACCGCTGGAACAGCGCGGGAATATCCAACAACGCCGGAGGAGAGGCATGGCGCACGCTGCTCGCCACGCACATCATGATGCTGCGGAAGACGCGCCGCCGCTCGGACGAATGGACCGGATACTACATGCATGTGCTCAACATCCAGATATACACAAGCGAACTGACAGGCGACCGCCCCACGCTCCCCACCGTGAGACAGGGCTTATGCCGGGTGGACAGACGATGGCGGCTGAAGGCCCTGCTGCTCTATATGTTGGGCGTGAGAGGGCTTTGCCGCGCCAACAGAATGCTGCGGACGATTGCCGGACGCAGGCAGAAGGACTAAACAAGACTACACTGCGGCGACGGTGTGTAATATTGTGTAACGGATTGTTTGCTCCGTTTTGTTTTTTTATCCTATATTTGCAGCGTCCTTACAAGACAGAAACAAACAAACCTCTAAAAAACAAACGCATTATGAAAAGATTTCTTATGATGGCGGTTGCGGTGATGATGATGACACTTACGGCAAACGCACAGACAGCGAAAGAGCAAAAAGACAAGGTGTATGACGTATGCGAGGTACTTCCAGAATATCCCGGCGGCACAATCGCACTGATGAAGTTCCTGGGTGAAAACGTGGTATATCCGCCGGAGGCAGCGAAGCGCAAGGAGCAGGGACGGGTTCTTGTGGGATTCGTGGTTGAGAAAGACGGCTCGATATCCGATACGGAAATCCTCACGCACGCCACTCCGGCACTCGACGAGGCTGCCGTGGCTACGGTGAAGAAGATGCCGCGCTGGAAGCCCGGAATGCAGGACGGAAAGAAGGTGAGAGTGAAATTCAGCGTACCGATAACATTCCGGCTGAAGTGAGAACCAACCGCACCAGCATACTGCACATACTCTGCGTCACGGTCATGCTCGCCGCCGCATGCTCACATCGCGCCTCCTACAACAGCACGATAGAGCAGGCGGAGGGCATGACCGACACCGATCCGCACGGCGCGCTCACGCTCATCTACGGACGGAAGGACAGTCTGTGCGCAGGTGCGGCGGACAGCGCGCTCTACGAACTGGTATACACAGAGGCGGTGCACGACCTTGGCGTGAAACTGAACGACGGAAGATATATCAGCAGCAGTGCGCAATACTTCATGCAGGACGGCGACAGAAGGCGCAGGGCAAGGGCTCTCGTGCAGGCAGCACTCTGCATGTATGACAACCGCAACCTGCACGACGCTGTCATGCTCATGAAGAAGGCGGAGGACGTGGCGGACGGAGAGGACGACAGTTTCCTGCATTTCAGGATAGCCGCAGCACTTGCAATGATGAACAGGGAGACGGGAAACCGCACTCTGGTAATGAAATACCGCAGACGCGAACTGGACGCCGCACGCCGCTCGGGAAGCGAGAGGCACATGGCAAGGGCATGGAACGACATGGCGGCAGAATACAGAAGGACAGGCGACACCGACAGTTTCATGACATGCATGAACCGTTGCCTGCCGCTCACCTCAAAGGCTGCGCCTGAGGCACAGGCTCTCATACGCACCAACATGGGCTGCTACCACATGAACAGAGGCGACACCGCACGTGCCATGCAGCTCTTCACCATGGCTTACACCGCCTCGCCCGACCGCCTGGCGTCACTCATGTTGGGCGACATATACGCCACAAGAAACGACATGGACAGGGCTGTCGCCATGTGGTATGACGCAGCCGACTCATACACTGCCGCCATAAGCAAGAATGCGCTGAAGCGTCTCATAGCCAGATCATTGGCAGACGGCGACGGCAAGACACAGCTTTTCCTGAGCGAGAGACTCAACAGCGTGTACGACGGGGAGATATCCGCCGGTACGGCAAGCGAACTGGTGAACCTCCAGAAAGACTACGACAGCATGCGCAGCGAACGGCTCCACCAGGAAAGAATCATGAAGATGGGAGGCGCGGCGGCACTGCTCGTCATGGCGATGGTGTGGTTCATCGTCTACCACAGGCGCAGGATGAGCCACTACGGGCGCGTGATAAACACTCAGAACCGACGACTGAAGGAGATGAACGACGGATACACGCGCGACCTTGAGCACTACCGCGAACTGCGCCTGACGCTCGACGGACTGCAGAAGGAGCACGAGAAGTATGCCTCGCTCATAGAGGTGAAGACGCGGGAACTTGAAAAGATGCAGGCGCAGCTTGCCGAATACCAGAACGACAGACGCAAACCGGAGCAGTGGAACATGGAGGACAGACTGATAAACGCTGACTGTGTGTACGCCCTCCACCGCATGGCTTCCGCCGGGCGCGCGGCTGGGAAGCAAGACTGGGACGCGCTGCACGAACTGACAAACCTGCACGACAGCAGACTGGGCGAGCTGCTCGCCTCCCACAGCAACCTGTCTCCCACAGAGATAAACGTCATCATCCTCACGCGCCTGCGGTTCATCCCTACGGAGATAGCGGTGCTGACAGGCATGTCGTCGCAATCGGTCACCAACACGAGGGCGCGTCTGCTGACAAAGATGTTCGGCGTGAAAGGCGGAGCGAAGGATTTCGACGACCGCATACGGGGGATATAACCACTCCACATCATGATGCATTCCCAATCACCCAAAATCCCCGTCCGCCACCACCCTCCACCCCTTTTCCCGCACAATTACAACGGTGCCAGCCTGTAGAGACGCAAAATCTTGCGTCTCACGGAGCTACGGACTCGATTTCCATCAGCATATTCCCGCCAATAAAAATTGCACTTACCTAACTGTGAGACGCAAGATTTTGCGTCTCTACTTTTAGTCGACAGCGATATAAAACATACATCCTCATCATAACATTACAATGGCGTCAGCCTTGTAGAGACGCAAAATCTTGCGTCTCACAAGCAACGAACCCAATTTCCACAGCATATTCCCATCAATAAAAATTGCACTTACCTAACCGTGAGACGCAAAATTTTACGTCTCTACTTTTTGCATGCAGCGTTATAAAACATACATCCTCATCATAACATCACAATGGCGTCAGCCTGTAGAGACGCAAAATCTTGCGTCTCACGAGCAACAAACTCAATTTCCATCAGCATACTCCAGTCAATAAAAATTGGGCATACCTAATCGTGAGACGCAAAATTTTGCGTCTCTACTTTTTGCCGACAGCAGCATAAAACACAAATCCTCATCATGACATCACAATGGCGCCAGCCTGTAGAGACGCAAAATCTTGCGTCTCACGAGCAACAAACTCAATTTCCATCAGCATACTCCAGTCAATAAAAATTGGGCATACCTAATCGTGAGACGCAAAATTTTGCGTCTCTACTTTTTGCCGACAGCAGCATAAAACACAAATCCTCATCATGACATCACAATGGCGCCAGCCCTGTAGAGACGCAAAATCTTGCGTCTCACAAGCAACGAACTCGATTTCCATCAGCATATTCCCGCCAATAAAAATTGGACTTACCTAATCGGGAGACGCAAAATTTTGCGTCTCTACTTTTTGCCGACAGCGATATAAAACATATATACAAGCGGTATAAAACACATATCCGCATCATATAACCATCACGCCATCCCATAACCCCTACACCTGTTGCATATTTATACAAAACCATTACGACGACCGCATAATTATACATCTACACATCCGAAATACCGGTGTCAAAACGTGCGGACAGCCATCCGGACGCAAATACGCTGTTTTTACGCTTTTTATGTAACACTCTATCACACAGCCGTTTACGTAAAATCAACAAACAACAGTGCCTTTCCCTGTTTGCGGAAGAGCCTCTTTGACCATGCGGAAGAGCCCGTTCGGCATGACGGAAAAGGCTCTTTCATGGCACGAAACAGCCTTTTCAGCAGCGCAGTAAGGTATCATGCGTCGTTCTTCCCCACCCTTACACACAGGCGAAAAAAGCTATACGGTGACGCTATAATACGCATTTCATGTGCGAACAGATATATATATCACGATAAAACACATATTTCGCAGAACATTACAGCAATTTAATCAACATATGGCATGCTTTCTGCTGCAAAGCGGCAACAAGGCTGACGACACATACAGACATACAAACCGCCCTGCCGTTTTTCTGATTCAGGTTTTCAGAGGATATTTTTCAGAGACTTCATTTTTGCATAATTATACAAAAACGGGTACACTTTCAAGCCCGAATCGTTCGTCAGACTTCCATTCTTATTTAGTACTTCTGTCAGCCGGATTGTATTCGGCTTTATAGAAGATGTGGCGGGCTACACCGGGAAAAAGCGGAAGACAAGATGACGGCAACAGTGCGGAAAAAGGCTGAAGAGCTGACAATATACATCAAATGTACAATAAGCGTTCTAATGACCGAATCGTGTTAAAGCAGCCCCGGCAGTTGGCTGATGCTTGTTATACGCTCAAGGCGGTCGTGGGAGAACTCGTCCGCGTGCTCATATTTCCACGTCACGTGGAACGGCACGTACACCGCAGAGGCACCGATAGAAAGCATCGGCATGATGTCGCTCTTAAAAGAGTTGCCCACCATGAGCAGTCTGTGCGGCTCCACACGCAGCGTGCGGCACAACGACAGGCACGCCGCCTTGCTCTTGTCCGCCACAATCTCCACATGAGAGAAGTATTGCGAAAGTCCCGAACGCATCAGCTTGCCGCGCTGGTCGTGCAGCTCGCCCTTTGTGAAGAGCACAAGCCTGTAGCCGCGAAGGGCTTCGAGAGCGTCGCGCACTCCCGGAAGAGGAGTGGCAGGAAGGCGAAGCAGCGACTTGCCGAGGTCTATTATGCGAGCCACGTCGGCTGCGGATATGCGGTAGCCGCTGAGCTTCAGGGCGTTCTCCACGAGCGAGATGGTGAACGCCTTGCCCCCGTATCCGAGCAGAGGCATATTGGCTGACTCCTCGGCAAAGAGCTCGTCAGACACCGTTGTGGCGTCGGCGTAAGGCTCAAGTATGCCGCAGTAGCGTCTCTCTGCGTCGGCGAAGTGCGACTGGCAGTCCCAGAGCGTATCGTCGGCATCGAATGCTATGACGCTTATGTTGTCGAATTTTCCCATTGTAGAATGTCTTTCAGTGAAACGGTGCCTGCGCTTCCATACAACGGCAGGAAGTATGCCGCATCATCGGGCGCGCTTTTCAGTTGAGTCCTCTCTCCGCCCAGTCGCCCCGGTCGAGGTTGCGGTATGAGATGGCTTCGGCGAGATGTTCCGGCATGACACGCTCGCTCGCGGCAAGGTCGGCAATGGTGCGCGCCACCTTCAGTATGCGGTTGTATGCCCGTGCCGACAGACTCAGACGCTCCATGGCGGTGCGCAGGAGTGCCACTCCCTCGGTGTCGGGCTCGGCAAAGCTGTGTATCATGCGCTCGGACATCTGCGCGTTGCAGTGCACTCCCTTGTAGGGGCGGAACCGCTCCTCCTGTATGCGTCGCGCGGCGATGACCCGCTCGCGTATGGCAGAGCTCGGCTCGCCCTGCGCTGTCTTCGATATGTCCTTGAAAGGAACAGGCGTTATCTCCGTCTGTATGTCTATACACGCCACGATTATATACACCAATAATATATTAAGCATTTAATCTGTTAATCAATCGTTTAACTTGTTCAGCACGAAACATGTTACCTTTGGAAGTGCGAAAGCCACCGTTATTTAGCTTTCGGGCGATTTCGCTATAACTATATGCGGAAGGAAGGCATTTAATAAATGCCATTGCACGCTTATTATTTTCATTTTCTGACGCAATTCTTTGAATTTCTTTTGTGGCTTTTTGGCGCATTTCTTCTGTGAATTTTGCAACGGGTGAACCTAATTTATATCCTTGCATTTTCTTTTGTGCAAGAGCCTTTTTTGTTCGTTCTGAAATCAATTCACGTTCATTTTGCGCCATTCCACTATAAATGGCGAGAGTAAGCGTATTGCAATTTGGCATATCAAGTGCCTTAAATGTGATACCGCTATCTTTTAATGTGAAAAGGAAACCAACATTTCTACTTAACCTATCTAATTTCGCAATTAATAATGTTGCGTTTTCACGCTTGCATGTGTCAAGAGCCTTATTAAGTTCTATGCGGTTATTATTCTTTCCGCTTTCCTTCTCTGTGTATTCCGCAATTAATTTTCCACCGTTGAGGCAAACGTAATTATGTACGTCAAATGTTTGCGCATCAATACCAAGATTCTGACGCTGTGTGCTGACCCTATAATATGCAACGTATTTCATACCTTTTTCTTTATGATTACGCCACAAAGGTACATATAAAAAACGATTTCACAAAACACAATCGGATGTATGTGTAATGTGAAACCGTAATTTTTCTTAATAAGGCTCTATTTCATACCGAATTTCTTCTGAAGTTCTTCATAAATTGCTTTTTTCTGATTGTCGGAGAAATCATCAAGGCTTTTTAATGCTCTCTCTTTTTCTTTTGCTTCGATACGTTTCTTCGCCTTTCCGATACTGATAGTTATTTGCTCTAACATATCATCAAGTTGTTTCGTTGTGTACGTTGTCGATGTACGCAAGTCACGCAAAAAATTTGCGTAGTAATCTGTTGTCTTTTGTCTTGCCATAGCGATACATTTTAATGTGAAATACTATGCAAAGATAACACTTTAATCTGAAAGAATATAATCGTAAAGTTCTTTTTCTTTATCCGCTAAAATTTTCACCTTAAAAAAATTGCATAAATCGCTATGGTAAAGCGTAGTAGGCTGAAAGCCTCCAACGCAAGAACCCCCTTTGTTAAGGGGGCTATGAAGTTCTAAATTAGCGTGGCAATTCCAATAATGAATAGATGTTTTTATTATCATCTCTAAAACGAATTAGACGATTTGAGTAATACTGAAACATATCTATTAATGTTTGCTCATCTTCATACTGACAAATCAAATGATATAAATCATCTAATGATATATTTCGCTGTGAAATGTATTCTTTTATAGCCTTGTTATTTAATCGAACTTCTAAGCGTGTAACTTCCTTTTCTGTATCAAATTTTATGTAGTTCTTATTGCTTTCTTTTAATTCTTCTGTCTTATTATAGCAACAAAGTTCCGCATTCTCTATATCTACATATACGCTTGTATTTGTTATTTTCAAACGATTTCCAACTGAAATATATTTGAGATTATGAATTATTTCCTCTTTGTTTTCATAGGCTTTATTTGCTACAATAGGAACAAATTTTTTAATGTGCTTTCTAATTCGTTTGATAAAGTCTTTTGCATCTGTATCGACTGCAATATGTAGACTTGTAAAGTTATTGAATTGTAAATTCAAATCATCTGCAATAAATACGCTAAACATTTGAAGTGAATTATTCCCTATATTTGATTTGTAGAACATCTCATAAAGCATTCTATTTTCTATCGTCATCCATATATAATTTGAATTTGCGTCTTTGAACGTATCACCTATTGTTAAGTAACCAAATCGCCAATACTTAAATCCACCATTTGTTGAATCATCCCAAAGAATATCTATTGCAAGTGTTGTAACGCCTTCTAAATCGCTTTGAATACTTGATAATCTATATCCATCACCATCATATTTATTTATATCTTTCAGATATTCTATTGCATTATCTGATGCTGTATAGCACAATTTTAATTTATCAATGTGTAACCAATAATTGTTTTTCATTTTTTAATTAGATTATTTCTTTTATTTTTATAGTATCTCTTTACGCCTTCAGAGATACTTTTTTTGTGTGCATCACTTTTTCTTTTGCCCATTAATGCAAATGATACTTTCTTATTATGTGATGCTGAATGTTTCCTACCTTTTAAGGCGTAACTAATCTTTTTTCTATGTGTTTCATCCATTGAAATATATTTTATGTAGTTATTTGTTTACTATAAATATAGGGTAAACAAGTAAAATATTCAATAGCTGAAAAAAATTTTAAAAAAAAAGATATATGCGTCTATCCAAAGGTATAGGTAAACAAGTAGAATTATACTCAAATTGAGAGAGTGGTTACGTACAAAATGATACTTAAATCCTAAGATAATTTCAAGGGTGTAGACTTTTTTTAATTAAATAAAATTCTGTTTGATATAATACGCCTATTAATCAACATATTAAATTGTCTATTTGCAATTTTATTTTTACTTGAATTAGATTAAAATACATACGAAATACCGTGTTTTTTCTATTTTTTATTTTTACGTTTTTCCTCTCTTTTTATTTTTCTTTCCTCTTTTAATCTAATTTTTACAGGGTCTTGAAATCTATTCAAATAACGATAGAAAAATCTTTGATAATATGCTTCACCGTTTGAATTCATATACTTTCTTAAAATTGTTATTCCTCCTCTTCCATCAAAAGGAATGTAGATTAATTCTAACGGATTATTCTTCCTAAATTGCCGTGAAAATGTTTGTATTTCTATATGTTTAGCTTTTGTTTTCTTTTCACCTATTCCAAAGGTATAAACAAAGTCTATAGCCGCAACTTTAACATACGATATATGTTTGTGAATTAAATCATACATTTGTCGTTCATCTTCTATCTCCTTTAATTCATTTAGATAAGCATTGTAATTTTTGAATCTTTGACTAAACGCAAGCTCTTTTTTCAGAGATGAAATGAAATTATTAATTCGTTCTATTTCTGTAGTATATCTAAGTTCTTCTTCCTTAATTTTGTTGCTTTCTTGATAAAGAGATGCTTTTATATTTTCATATTCTTCTTCATCAATTCCACCATCTATATATGTCCTACTAAGACGCTTTTCTTTTTCTCTATATTATCTAATCTTTTCTTTATTGCATTACGCTTAATTTCTATGCTTGTAACCTCTTTTTCTGCCTCTTTAATCTTACTCTTATTTTCTGATAATAAAGAACTTGCCTCTTCATTTATTGCTATCTCCCATAATATAGAGTCAAGAATATTAATTGATAGACTTGTTTTGTTTTTACATTGCTCTTTTGTTGTATATTCATACTTTACTAATTTCCTTGATTTGTACGCATTATAACAGTGATATGATACTTTACTTCCACTTGCAGACCACTTGCATCCACAACTTAAACAGTGTACAAGATTTTCCGCAAAATATATGTTATGAGTCTTGTTAGCATTCGTATTATTTGTTTTCGCTATTTCTCTGCATTTATCAAACTGTTCTTTGGAAATAATTGGCGGATATATTCTTTCATTGTACTTGCAATTTTTTGTTGCTTTTCGTTTGAAAGGCTCGCCTATGTAATGCCTATTTTTTAATATGTGATTAATTAATGATATCTTCATATTGAAAATACCCATTCTTTCTAATTCTATTGCGATATTAGGCTGTGATATACCACTTTCATATAATGTATAAATCAATCTTATTATTTTTGCTTTTTCTTCATCTATTTCGATTAATTTGTTTTCTTCTTCACTGATTTTATAGCCATAAGGCAAATTTCCTCCAACATATTTTCCTTCTCTCGCTTTTTGTCTTTTTCCTCGTGCAAATCTTTCAAATTTAGTTCTCATTTCAGCTTCTGCAAGTTGTGCATAAAGCGTAAAAGCCGTTTCCGCTGCCTCATCTATACTTCCATCTGCTTTAAGTAATCGTAATGATGGTTCTTTGATAACAAGTTGAATCTTTCTTGTCAACAAATAATCTGATATGCTAAATAATACTTTTTTTGTTCGTGCTATTCTTGAAATTTCCCACGCATAGACACAATTAATGTTGCCTTTCTCAATTAGGCTTTTCATTTCATTAAGTCCTAATCTTTCTTCTTCTGCTAATTTTCTTCCACTTTCTTTATATCCGATTGAAATTATATCTTCCTCTTTATATCCATCCTTACGTGCAATATTATAGATTTCTCTTTCTTGTTCTTCGTAAACTTGCGCCTTAGTTGATACTCGTACTAATAAAATACATTTCATATATACCTCCTTTTTTGTCGTCAAAGTTACTAAAAAAAATCGGGCATATATAATTCACGCACGTATATCTATTCGGTCGAGCAGCGGACCCGATATTTTGCTCATATACCGCTGTATCTGTCCTGGCGTACACACACAATGGTGCGTCGGGTCGCCGTAATATCCGCACGGACAGGGGTTCATCGAGGCGACGAACATGAACGAGCAAGGAAACTCCGTGGTGTATTTGGCGCGCGAGATGGTTATCTTGTGGTCTTCCAAAGGCTGCCTGAGCACCTCGAGCGTGGACTTGTTGAACTCGGGAAGTTCGTCGGCGAAGAGCACGCCGTTGTGCGCAAGGGATATCTCTCCGGGCTGTGGATTGACTCCGCCTCCCACAAGTGCCACCTCGGAGATGGTGTGGTGGGGAGCGCGGAACGGACGCTGCGAGATGAGCGAAGTGCCCCTGCCGAGCTTTCCCGCGACGCTGTGTATCTGCGTGGTCTCAAGACTCTCGCTGAGCGAAAGGGGCGGGAGGATGGACGGCAGACGCTTTGCCATCATGGACTTGCCACTGCCCGGCGGTCCTATCATTATCATGTTGTGTCCTCCTGCGGCTGCCACCTCGAGCGCGCGCTTCACGTTCTCCTGTCCACGGACGTCGGCGAAGTCGAGCTCAAACTTGTATTGCTGCTCGTAGAACTCGCGGCGCGTGTCGATGACAGTGGGCTCGGGACGTTCCTTTCCGGTGAGGAAGGCTATGACGTCGCGTATGTTCTCCATGCCGTATACCTCGAGATTGTTCACCACGGCTGCCTCGCGCACGTTCTGCTTGGGAACAATCAGTCCCTTGAACTTCTCGGCGCGGGCGCGTATGGCGATGGGAAGCACTCCCTTGGCAGGCTGGAGGCTGCCGTCGAGACTAAGCTCACCCACCATCATATAGCTGTCGAGCCCGTCGGAAACGATGCTTCCCGCCGCTGCCAGGATGGCTATGGCGAGAGGCAGGTCGAAACTGCTGCCTTCCTTGCGAAGGTCGGCAGGAGCCATGTTGACAGTGACGTCGGCACGCGGAAACTTGTATCCGTTATACTGAAGGGCGGACGCTATGCGGTCCCGTCCTTCGCGTACGGCAGCGTCACCGAGACCGGTGAAGTGATACATCACCCCACGGTTGAGATTCACCTCGATGGTAACAGTCGTGACATCAAGTCCGTTCACGGCTGCACAATATGTTTTTACGAGCATCAGTATATGGTTTATTGTGTCTTTCCAGGCGTCAGCTGCTTCTTCAGCTCTTCCATGTTGAGGTTGCGTGCCACCACACGTCCGTTCTTCACAACGATGTTATCGGGTATGTAACTGAACGCGAGCGTTCTGAAAAGGCGGCTGTTCAGCATTTCTCCGTCGCACACCACGTCGCAGTCGAACATGTTGTTCGTCACGGTGCGGCGGCAGTCGTCTATGGACGCATCGGCACATATGCTAACCAGGGTGAAGTCCGCCTCTCCGTTCTTCTTCATGAGCGACAGTTGCCTAAGCACGTTTATACTCTCATAACTCCACGAAGCCCATGCGCAGACAACGGCTGTCGGAGTGGCGGAAAGGCTTGCGGCGGTGATTGTCTTGCCGTCGGTGGTCTTTGCGGAGAACGACGGAACCGCCATGCCTGTCTTCGAGCTGCCGCGCCCTTTTATCTGCCGCTGCAACTGACGGAGGTATCCGTATTTGGTCTGATGCTTCAGCATGAGGGTTATAAGACTGTCGGCAACGGCAAGGTCGGGACTCTGCGACTGTATGAAATAGCGTCTTACAAGATATGAGCCGACCATCGAAGCAGGGTGGTCGAGGATGAACTGCCGCGCGTATTTCCTTGCCTCGGGCGGGGATGCGGACGCCACCTGCTCCCGGAAAGAGTTCATCAGTTTGTTGTCGTCCGTCCCTTTCACTTCCATTTCCTTCAGATTGGACGCGCTTCCCCTTATTTCCACGGTCTTTCCAGGCTCCGCGAACACCGGCTGTTCGGTGAAGTTGGGGAATATTATCATAAGAGTCATCGGACGGCGGCACGGCACCTCGTAGCTGAAACGGCCCGCCTCGACCTTTATAGTGTCGAGTTTGCCGTTGTCGCCGTCGGGCGTGTATACATAAAACTCACCCTGGTTGAGGTGGAGCAGACGACCGTCGATCTTGAAATGACTATCGTCGGTCGAGCACGACACCATAACCAGGGTGAGCAGAAATAAATATATGAGTTTTCTCATTTACTTCAGTATGGACAGTTCCAGGTCGTTGTCAGCATACGCCTTCAACGAAGGATCTTTCTGAAGAGCCTCTTTCAGATAAGAGGATGTGGCGAACTTGTTTGCCTGACGTGCTGCGACGATGGCGTGCAGATAGGCAGTCATGCCGTTCTGTGCGGGCACCTTGTCGAGCGTTGCGGCTGCTGCGGCGTAGTTCTTGTTAAGAATCTGTGCGAGCGCGGCACTGTTTGTGTTCACGTCACCGAAGTCTTTCTCAGCCTGGGCATAGTTGCCTTTTGCTATGTTGAGCACACCGAGAGCATACGATACGTTCTCAGAACCGGCAGCCTTAGCTATGTCTGTCTCCGCCTCAGCCACGTTTCCGTTGATGAGGTAGATAAGTCCGCGGTTGGCATAAGCCTCAGCCGCGTTACTGTCTATGCGCAGAGCTTTCTCTATATAAGACGCTGCTGCATCCTTCTCACCCTTTGCCAGGCTCAGGGAAGCGAGGTTGTTGTAAGCCCGGTAGTCGCGGTCGTAAAGCTCGGCTGTCTTCTTGTATATCTCCTCTTTCTTTGCGTTGTCGTCCACAAGAGTAGCCGCGTAGAGCAGTTCGTCCGCACTCAGCTTCGTGGGATCTTCCGCATACTGCTGCTGTATCTGCTCGTCGCTGCGGCCGATTGTCTCATAATTGATGATAAGACGTGCGCGGCGGAGCTCCGGCAGGATACCGTCGGCGAGCTCGCGGAACACAGCCGACATGTTGCGAATCTGCTGTTCGCGCTCCTCCGGGTCTTTATACATTGACAGAACACGCAGAACGACTTCCTTGTCCTGAAGGTCTGAAGCCTGAACAAGCTTCTGGAAGCCTTCCCAGTCCTGTGCTGTGTAGTGCGCGTCGATACCTGTGCTCACGTTTGTTTTCTTGAGTTGCTCCTTCACGTAGCCCTCTGACACGTTCTGACGCTTGTAAGCCAGCTTGTCGTTGAACTTCACACCGCCCTCCGGTGAAGCGTATGCCTGCACCTCGACATTCTGTATGTTCAGTCCCTCACGGTCGTCGTTGATCTTCTTCAGCATTCTGACGAACTCAGTGACAGAGTTGTTCTTCAGCTCGCTCTTGCGCAGGTTAGCCTGATTGATAAGGAACTTGATGTTGGCTTCCTGCTTCTTTTCCCTTACGCGCTGGAACGAGTCGGGAGCTATGCAGCCACCGTCGGTGAGGATGGTTTTCCTGTACAGTTCCGAAGTAGAGATTACTCCGGTAGCCACTTTCACTGCCGGCACATCATACTTCTTATTTCCCTTGCGCGCGTCGAAAGTGAGATACAGCTCGCTCTGCTGCATTTCAGGCACATAGTCGAAGCTGGTCTTCATCGTATAACGGCCACCAAGACGGTATGAAATGGTCTGGTTGTTGCCCATGACCTTTTCTCCCTGGAACGTGGCACTCTCTCCTTTGGCAACCTGTCCGTTAGCGTAGCGCAGCTCGGGAGTAACAGTTACGGTTGCCTTTTTCTTCATATACTTTTCAGGAAACATTCCGCTTATGGTTGCCGGAACCTCTCCTGCCTGTGATTCAAGCGGATTCGGTGTCACTGTAAAGTTGTCGGCTGACAGTGGACCCATCTTTGAGCATGACGCAAAAACAAGAACGGAGCATGCCGAAAGGGTATAAATAAGTTTCTTCTGCATAGTTGTAGTTTTTAGAATAAGTGCCGCGAGCGGGACTCGAACCCGCACAGCCATTTCTGGCCAAGGGATTTTAAGTCCCTCGTGTCTACCAATTCCACCATTGCGGCATCGTCTTTGCAATATCAGCCGGTCCTCTTACGGACTGTCACGGCATACATACCTTACTGTCGTACGTACACCGTCACATGTGGCTTCAATACATATTGCGGATGCAAAGTTAAGGCATTAAATCATAACATCCAAAACAATTTACACTATTTAATACTTTGTTTCCATGCTGAAACAGTGATTGCACACCGCCGCAGAATAAGACGCCGCAGACAGCATGCCGACTATTATGCTTCCGGACTGCCGTCTGCGGTTCTCATCTTACCGTTACTCAAACAGAGACATTAGCCCTATGCCTCCATCATTTCACCTTATTATATATATACACATACTTTATCCATTATATACACATTCTTTACTTATGATATACAAAGCCACATTATATTATATATAACATCGTCTGCCGACACGCCATGTCAATTCGCGCCCAGTTCGCTGAGCCGCTGGTCACACGTGCGTATCACCTCTTCGGTGCTCTGTATCACACTTTTCAGATAAGCCGAGTCTGGGTCTTTCACCTGCTGCGCCTTGTATTTTGCGAGCTGGTTTACGGCATTGTTGCGTCGCGTCTTCCACTCGGCAATCCTTGACGAGTCCTTTGACGACGATCCGGACGATGACGACACGCTCGCTCCGGTGCCTATATTGTAGGTCGAGGCAGACCGTGTGGTCTTCGTCGTACTCTTCGTTCCCGTGACGGCATTCACCGCACCCTGCACAAATGCGGACAGTATTCCGCCCCAGAATGCCGCGTTCTGCTGACGCTTCAGCTCCTGCTGACGTTTCAGCTCGGCAGCCTGCGCCGCCTGACGTTGCTGGTATACCTTCATAGCAGCCTCATAACGTGCCACATATTTTGGAATACTGTCGAGATTACTTGCTGTATATCGGAGATAATCTTCCGCGCTTTCAAGATAAGTAGAATCCTCTCCCTGTATGTAAGAATCCAACAAACTCGTTGTTGTATTAAATTGTTTTGTTGCAAGTTCTATGTCAAAGGAGTATTCTTTAATAAGAAAACTATAATCAGGTTTTTTCTCTATGATATATGAAATAGTGTTCATATTATCAATATTATCATTTGCTTTATTGTACAAAGACAATGCAGTGAAGAACTTCGCCCATGGTTTTTCCACACCTTCATGAGCATAGAAGTCAATCACTTTGTCATACTCACGCTTCTCATAATACTCTTCACCTTTATCGCGGAATCTTGGTTCAGAGTTCATTTCCGGAGTATAAACCACATATTCACTCATTTCCGTTTTCTTAACTTCCCAATTATTTTCGAACTTATCAAAACGCACACTGTTGAAAACAGGAGGAACAGAATACTCGTCATGCCCGATCATGACGCCGCCTTCTTTAAGCAGACCAGCATCATAAGTATAATATACACACCAGTTACATTCCTCACCATACTTCTTGACAAACGATTCCACATTGAAATAAGGAGCAAACATCCTCACAGTTAATGCCCCATACGGTATAATCTCTTTTCCCGACTGAGAAAGCAAGCCCTTTTTGCCATCGTCATCTGCTGATATATAATTTTCCGCAAACACATCATCAATTTCCACTCTTCCCGCCCCGATAAAGAAATATCCCGGAACATACACCCGTTTATCGGTCATGATGCTGTCGCGCAGCACCGTTCCGTCCAGGTCGTATATGCGGCTCGGCGTTCCCTTGGCATATATGACGGCAGGCTCAGCGTCATGATATACAGCCACAGAGTCGCCGGTACGCTCCATCTGATTGTCGTACACATAGTCCACACCCTTGTCTATGGCGTCACAGAAGAGGAAACTTGAGTATTGCGTCGGCACTATGAACTTGCCCGACATGTCAGCAATGCCGTTCTTGTCATGTCCGTTGTTCACGATGAAAACATCCTTTCCGTCGCTCAACCTGTCCTTTACGATGCTGTAGTATACGGCGGGCAGGATGACCTTTCCCTCCATGTCGGCGCGTCCCACAAGCTTGCTCTTCGACATGAGGAGCATATAGTACGTGCCGTCAGGGTCCTGTCTTATCTCCACACGTTTGAGTTTTAGCGACTTCTTCAGCTCTTTCATCTTGTCCTTGTGAGCCTTCTCGAGTTCTTTCAGTGTCTGAGCCGGTGCGGCGGCACATACCGCCAGCAGCAGTAAATGAATAAAAAATCTGGTCATATCTTATATTTCTGAAAAATCGTCTGTCCCGACACGACCGTCCGCAATCGCCTTAGAGCCGAACCGCCATGCGCCAGACCATTGGGCGAACAGCCTTACTGCCTCCTTTACTTGTGCAGTATCATGACGGCTGACAAAGATGCGGAGCGGCGGAAAGAGAACAATACAATCACCACCCGTGCACATATTGTCTTATGCAAAGGTAGGAAAACGCAGCCGTAACCGCAACAGGCACAGTCGCGGCAAGTGTCCGGAACGAGGCTTACCGTGCCCCGACGGTAAGAAACAATGCCTTAACGGCATGTTTTCATGGTAAGTTATAAGAAATAAAAACCGCCGTCAGTTGGTCACCGCTACCACTCCTGACGGACTGTACGTGGCGTGATAGCGCGTCAGCGGACTGCCTTTGTCGCCCTTGACGATGTTTCCGCCGGTGTTCATGTTGTACTCGCGGTGACACGTGCCGCACGTCGCGATGCCTGTGGACGCCACACTCAGCGGATGGCTTCTCACCGGAACCATGTTCGGATTGAAGCAGTTGGGGCACTCGGCGTCGTAGGCATAGAACACCGGAGGGATGTCCAGATTGCCGTAACCGAACCATATGGCGTTGTTCATGCCAAGGAGCACCGACACGCGCTCATCCTCGGCGGTGAATATCACGTCGTCTGTCATGTTCTGGTTTGTGGTGAACCTGTAATGCCGCGCGCCTCCCTTTATCACCGTCGTCACCTTGCAGAAGATGCCCGTTCCGCCCACCGCGCTGCCCAGCGCAGCCGAATGGGCATGTGTGGCGGTGTTGAATACGAAGCGGCACGGATATGTGCTGTACTCCGACATGGTGTCACCGCACGACGCCGGCAAAAGCGCCATCATCACGGCACACACTGTTGACGTCACTCCCTTTCTCATTTCAGCAACTCCTTTTCGGCTTCCTCGGCACGGCTGAAGCCGAAACCGTCGTACACACTCTTCATAAGCTCCGCTATACGGTCATTGCACAGGTTGCCCATGCTGCCCTCGTGCGTATGGCATATGTTGCGGTCGGCGCGGTAGGTGCCGTTCTCTATCTCCATGCCCACCTTGCGGTAAGCGTCGCGGAAAGGCATTCCCGCGGCGGCGAGGCGGTTCACCTCCTCCACGGAGAACATCGGGTCGTACATCGGATTGTCCAGAATGTTGCGGTTCACCTCCATCTTGCTGATGATGTACGCCGCCATCCGCAGACAGTCCTTCAGCTCTCCGAACGCCGGGAGGAACACCTCCTTTATTATCTGAAGGTCGCGGAAGTATCCCACTGGCAGGTTGTTCATGATGAGCGTTATCTGCTCCGGCAGAGCCTGAAGCTTGTTGCACTTCGCCCGTATCAGCTCGAACACGTCGGGATTCTTCTTGTGCGGCATGATGCTGCTGCCCGTAGTGCATTCCTTTGGCAGCCTTATGAAGCCGAAGTTCTGGCAGTTGAACAGGCATGCGTCGAACGCCATCTTGGCGAGGGTGCCTGCCACCGACGCCATGGCGAACGCCACGTTGCGCTCCGTCTTGCCGCGTCCCATCTGCGCGTACACCACGTTGTAGTCCATCGACGAGAATCCCAGCAGGCGCGTCGTCATCTCCCTGTCGAGCGGAAACGACGAGCCGTAGCCTGCGGCAGAGCCGAGAGGGTTGCGGTTTGCCATGCGGTAGGCAGCCTGAAGAAAGAGCATGTCGTCGGCGAGAGACTCCGCATAGGCGCCGAACCACAGCCCGAACGAGCTGGGCATGGCTATCTGCAGATGGGTGTAACCCGGCATAAGGACGTCCTTGAACTGCCCGCTCTTCTCCTGAAGCTCACCGAAGAGCGTCATCACCCCGTCGGCTATCTCGCGCAGCTCGTGGCGTATGAAGAGCTTCAAGTCTACGAGCACCTGGTCGTTGCGCGACCTTCCGCTGTGTATCTTCTTGCCCATGTCGCCCAGACGCCGCGTGAGCAGCAGCTCCACCTGTGAGTGCACGTCCTCCACCCCGTCCTCTATCACGAATCTGCCTTCCGTGCAGTCGCGGTAGATATTCCTTAGTTCGGCGAGCAGGGCGTCCAGTTCGTCCTTCTGCATGAGTCCTATCGACTGTAGCATCTTTATGTGCGCCATCGACCCGAGCACGTCGTAGCGTGCCAGATAAATGTCGAGTTCGCGGTCGCGTCCCACGGTGAAGCGTTCTATCTCGGCGTTCACCTCAAAGTTCTTTTCCCAAAGTTTTGTAGCCATCTGTCCTCTTTCTTTCTCCGGCATGCCCGCCGGTGGTGTTGTTATTCGTAGTTTATAGCCTGCAACACGTCGGCTATCTTCTCTATGCCCTGTTGCAGCGGTTTCTGCACCATGCCCTTTATGAAGGGGTTAAGCTCCGCCTTTATGGTTATCTTCATCTTGCACGACGTCTCCGTTACGGGCAGAATCTGTATCCAAAGGTTGAAAGGCACGGGGCTCGACTCCGTTCCGAACTTGATGCATTTGGGCTCCTCACGGTCCACTATGCGCAGCCTCACGTTTCCGGCTGGCGGCACGCTTACCGATATCGAGTCGTTGTCGAAGGTCAGATCCTTTATCTTGTCCTCCGGTATGCGGTTCTTCACTCTCTCAATGTTCTCGAGGTTGCTCAGCATGTCATACACCTTCTTCTGCGGGAAGAGTATCTGGCGTATGCTGCTTTCGAATGTTGTCATCGACATGATATGTGTGTTTTTATGTTCATTTGTTGCCTTGCAGGCGCGGAGCCGGTCACTTGCGCCACTCCGACGGGTTCTTGCGCCACTCCGCCAGCACCTCCACGTCGCTCTCGGCGATGTAGCCCGTAGCCACAGCCTCAGCCACCACGTGGTCGTAGTCGGTCAGAGTCTCCAGTCTCACCCCTGCCTCCGCGAACGCCTCTGCGGCGACGGGGAAGCCGTAGGTGTATGAAGCCACCATGCCCACAACCTCATATCCTGCCTCGCGCAGCGCAGCCACAGCCTTCAGACTGCTTCCTCCGGTGGAGATGAGGTCCTCCACCACAACCACCTTCGAGCCTTTCTCCAGCTCGCCCTCTATGAGGTTGCCCATGCCGTGGTCCTTTGCCTTGCTGCGCACATAGACGAAGGGGAGGTTCAGCTCGTCAGCCACGAGCGCGCCCTGTGCTATCGCTCCCGTAGCCACACCTGCCACAGCCTCAGCCTCGGGGAAGTGTTCGAGGACGGCGTGCACCAGCTCGAGCTTCACGAAGTTGCGCAGTCCGGGATATGACAGCGTCTTGCGGTTGTCGCAATAGAACGGTGATTTCCAGCCCGAAGCCCATGTGAAGGGGTCGTTCGGCTGCAACTTTATAGCCTTGACGTTAAGCAGTTTCGACGCGAAGTCTTTCTTCAAAGTGTCCATGATGTATGTTTTTTAATTATTGTCTTTATTGGATGCAAAGTTAAACTAATTAGACCGAAAGTCAAAATAAAACACCGCGACATTAAAAAATATTTACAAAACGGTTGCCGCCCCGTCTCTCCTTCAGTGAGCCGGAGACCGCCGCGCGACGCCGCCTACCCCGTTCCCTTCCCCCATAAAGCCGCCTCCGGAGCGCGTCCTCATGCCTCCCACGCCGCCAAAAAGCCCCTTCCGGCATGCAGGAGAGCCTTTGTCATGAGGCGGAAAAGCCTTTTCCGTGGTGCCGGAAAGCCTCTTTGGCAGCGCGGAAGAGCACGTTCCACACCTCCGCCGCTACCATATCGCATCACAACATATTGTATATCAATAAATTATACCATTTTCTCAAAACTGCGTTATTCGCGTTCTGGCACGCATTCGGGCGCAAAACGGTGAGTATAAAAGACGTATGACGGTAAATTATTTTGACAAAACGGCATTATCATACTGTACCTCACGCATGACGGATATAAAACTTCATTATAATCGCAATATATTCGCACCAATGCCGTTTTTATTAAAAACTATGGTGGCGTCAGCCCTGTAGAGACGCAAAATCTTGCGTCTCCCGAGCAAAAAGCACGCCAACGACAGGTGGATGTTTGCCTTTCCCTATAGCGCATACTTGCTTGTAGAGACGCAAAATCTTGCGTCTCCCGAGCAAAAGGCACGCCAACGACAGGTGGATGTTTGCCTTTCCCTATAGCGCATACTTGCTTGTGAGACGCAAGATTTTGCGTCTCTACTTGGATAGTCAGTGCATAGTAGGGTGTGTTTGTTTCATTGGCGACTATGAGCTGGGCGGCGAATGGAAGCTGACACACGTCGGTTACGACTATCTGATACTAAGAGTCAGTCCCTTGTCTGACAATGCTGACGACATAAGCATGGTGAAAAGCATATACACCAACTCCATGCTGACTCTGGAATACATCACCGCAGACAGGATGTACGTGGAGTCTCCGCTCAGCTTCACCCGCCAGACAGTGGGGTTACACCGCGTGAGCGGAGAGCCTGACAGCACCAAGCCTTGACACCACAGATGTTTGCCTGTATTTTATTTTGATTTTTGCGAGGTTTGTGTTAACTTTGCATCCACAATCATCTTCATAAAATCATGAACATCGAAAAAGCTTTATGCAGTTCGGTCATCAAGGCTGTGAAGGAACTGTACGGACAGGATGTGCCTGAAAAAATGGTGCAGCTGCAGAAGACTAAACGTGAATTCGAGGGACACCTCACACTCGTGGTGTTCCCGTTCCTGAAAATATCGCACAAGAAACCGGAGGATACCGCCGGGGATATAGGACAATGGCTGAAGGCGAACGAGGACTGCGTGGCGTCATACAACGTGGTGAAGGGATTTCTCAACATCGTCATCTCAAACGCAGCATGGATAAGCCTGCTCAACGACATCAACGCCGACCCGGCTTACGGAGAGCGCAAGGCGACGGAGAAGTCGCCTTTGGTGATGATTGAATACTCCTCGCCCAACACCAACAAACCGCTGCATCTCGGACACGTGCGCAACAACCTGCTGGGCTGGAGCCTCTCAAAGATAATGGAGGCGAACGGCAACCGCGTGGTGAAGACAAACATCGTGAACGACAGGGGCATACACATCTGCAAGTCGATGCTTGCATGGCTGAAGTGGGGAAACGGTGAGACACCCGAGACAAGCGGCAAGAAGGGCGACCATCTCATAGGCGACTACTACGTGGCTTTCGACAAACACTACCGCGAGGAGACAGCCGCGCTCAAGGCGCAATACGTCTCCGAAGGCATGGACCCGGACGAGGCGGAGAAGAAGGCTAAGGAAGAGGCGCCGCTGATGAAGGAGGCTCACGCGATGCTCGTGAAATGGGAGCAGGGCGACAAGGAGGTGCGCGCGCTGTGGCAGAAGATGAACTCATGGGTGTACGCGGGCTTCGACGAGACCTATAAGGCTCTCGGAGTGGGCTTCGACAAGATATACTACGAATCGGATACTTACCTCGAGGGAAAGGCAAAGGTGGAAGAGGGACTCGCAAAGGGTCTTTTCTTCAGAAAGGACGACAACAGTGTATGGGCAGACCTCACCGATGAGGGACTAGACCAGAAGCTGTTGTTGCGGTCCGACGGCACCAGCGTGTACATGACGCAGGACATAGGCACGGCGGACATGCGCTTCCGCGACTTCCCCATAGACAAGATGATATATGTCGTGGGCAACGAACAGAACTACCATTTCCAGGTTCTTTCCATACTCCTTGACCGTCTCGGGTTCAAGTGGGGAAAGGAACTTGTGCACTTCTCATACGGTATGGTGGAACTGCCCAACGGCAAGATGAAGAGCCGCGAGGGCACGGTGGTCGACGCCGACGACCTCATCGCCGAGATGATAAAGGACGCGCGGCAGACCAGCGATGAACTGGGCAAGTTCAAGGACATGACCGGAGAGGAGCGCGACGAGATAGCACGCATCGTCGGAATGGGCGCGCTCAAGTACTTCATACTGAAGGTGGACGCACGCAAGAACATGCTTTTCAACCCGGAGGAGAGCATCGACTTCAACGGCAACACGGGTCCGTTCATACAGTATACGCACGCCCGCATACGCAGCATACTGCGCAAGGCGCAGGCGGAAGGCATCGTCCTGCCCGACAGCCTTGACACCGGCATGCCGCTCAACCGGAAGGAGACCGAGCTGATACAGAAGATGAACGAGTATGGAGCGGCTGTGGAGCAGGCGGGAAAGGACTATTCGCCAAGCGGCATAGCAAACTACTGCTACGAGCTCACAAAGGAGTTCAACCAGTTCTATCACGACTACAGCATACTCAGCGCAGACAGCCTGAACGAGAAGACCGTGCGTCTCGTGCTCGCGGCAAACGTAGCCAAGACTCTGAAGAACGGCATGGACCTGCTCGGCATAGAGGTGCCCGAGCGCATGTAAAGGCTCCGGCATACATCACATACGGGTGCGCCGCCCTACGCCTGCCTGCGGCACGGCTGACCGGCGCGCACCTTTCACCACACACTAAAGCAATGAACAACCAACCGCTCAATCCGCCCGACTACCGTCACGACACCGTCCTGCCCCTCCCTCCGGAGGTATCGGAGCAGGCATGGGCTGTAGACGCGGCGTGCTCGGGCAATCCCGGACCGATGGAATACCGTTGCGTGGATCTCGCCACGGGTGCGGTGGTGTTCCACTTCGGACCAATGCACGGCACAAACAACATAGGCGAGTTTCTCGCCATCGTACACGCGCTGGCTCTGATGGAGCGCGACGGCATAAAGGGAAAAGCCATCTACTCCGACAGCCACAACGCAATACTGTGGGTGAAGAAGAAGCAGTGCAAGACCAAGCTGGAGCGTACGCCGCGCACAGAACAGCTCTATCAGATAATAGCACGCGCCGAGAACTGGCTCCGCACACACCGTGTCACCACACCTATACTCAAATGGGAGACGCAGAAATGGGGAGAGGTGCCGGCTGACTTCGGGCGCAAATGACGTCCGTACTCACCGTCTCTCCTTACGACGCGCGGCAAACCGCACGCACACACATCACCGGCGGCACGCCCGTACGCGCCGTACCACACTCGGAAAAACTGAAAACCAACATAAAAACTTACCTGACATGACAAGTAAGAAACTGTTTATCACGCTTTTCATCCTTCTCACCGGACTCACAGCGACAGCCCGACAGAAGTCTCTGCACCAGCTTCAGCAGGAGTTTACAGACCTCCGTTTCGGCATGTTCATACACTTCAACATCCCTACTTTCGCACCCGACGACTGGCCAGACCCCGATCTTCCGCCGTCGGTATTCAACCCCACGAAGCTCGATTGCAGCCAATGGGCGAAGGCGGCGAAGTCTGCCAACATGTCCTACGGGTGTCTCACGACCAAGCACCACAGCGGTTTCTGCATCTGGGACACCAAGACCACCGACTACAACGTGATGAACTCGCCGCTCAGACGCGACGTCGTGCGCGAGTATGTCGACGCCTTCCGCAAGGAGGGACTGAAGGTGATGCTCTATTACTCCATCCTCGACACCCATCACCGGTTGCGTCCCAACATGATAACTCCCGACAAAATCGCAATGATAAAGGCACAGCTGAGGGAGCTGCTCACCAACTACGGACCCATCACAGCACTCATCATAGACGGCTGGGACGCTCCGTGGTCGCGCATAAGTTATGATGACGTGCCGTTCCCGGAGATTTATCACTTCATCAAATCGCTTCAGCCGGAGTGTCTGGTGATGGATCTCAACGCGGCGAAATATCCGCGCGAGGCTCTGTTCTACACCGACATAAAGTCATACGAGCAGGGAGCGGGACAGAAGATATCCACATCCGAGAACCGCCTTCCGGCTTTGGCGTGCCTCCCTCTGCAGCAGAACTGGTTCTGGAAGGAATCGTTCCCCACCGACAAAATGAAACCGGCGGAGGAGATGATAAACCAAAACGTCATTCCATACAACAAGGCTTACTGCAACTTCATACTCAATGTGGCTCCCAACCGCGACGGTCTGATGGACGACAACGCGCTGGAGGAGCTGCGCAAGATGGGTAAAATGTGGAAGAACGACGGCAGAGTGGCGGAGCTGCCGGAGTGTGACGCGCCCATAACAGAGCGCAACATAGCCAAGAACAGACCCGCCGAATCGTCATGGAGCTACGACTACGGCATCATGGACTTTGCCAATGACGACGACTTCGTGAGCGCATGGACATCCAATCCGAGGGTGAACACGCCATGGTGGAGCGTTGACCTGGGCGACGGAAAGACCATCGACATGGTGACGATAACCGAGGAGAAGGGTGGCGTGATGCAGGAGTACACGCTCGAATACCGCTCAGGCGAAGCGTGGAAGACGCTTTTCAGCGGTGAGGCAAAGACGCTGAGCCGTGTCAAGATACACCGTTTCGCTCCGGTGAAAGCCGATGCCGTGAAGGTGACAGTGACCCGCCACGACGGCACAGTCAAAATTGCCGAGCTGGGAGTATATACTCCTTATAAGGAATAAATATATTTTTTATAACGAGCAAGCGTATTTCCCGTACGTGACGGATATATTCCTTATAGGGCAACGGCATGCTTCTTATAGGAAGACAATACTCTTCTTATAGAGAGACAATATGATTCTTATACTATACAGAAAGCCTCCTTATCACGCATAAGGGGGCTTTCACACTCCTGCGAAACGCGACGGTAGCAGCGAGAAGAGGAACGACAGCGACATGTGATGCTCAGGCACGGAAGCCGCCGCACGCTCTATGCGCGACATGATGCGCACCGCACAGCAGTCTACCCAGCTGCGGAAATCGGGGTCGGGAGTATATTCTGACGTGAAGTCGAGCAGTCGTCCGAGGTCGAAATCCGTGCTCACGATGCCTGCCCCGCAACGGCTCGCGTCGTGGGCGTTGCAGTCCTGCTCGATGTGCGCGGGCACCATGAGTATCGGTTTGCCCAGATACATCGCCTCGCACACCGACTCAAACCCTGCCGTAGTGGCGTAGGCGCGGCATCCCGCGAGCGACTTGAGGAACGCCTTGTCGTCTATCTGGTTGAACGTAAGGGTGGAGTCGACCTTATATACCTTGTCAACGCCCTTCCTGTCCCAGAAGAAATTGAGCGGCACACCGGGATTGTCACGGTGCCACCGCGCTATGCTCTCACCGTAACCCGCATTGACCATGTAACCGTGAATATAGTCACCGTCAGACGGTCGGGTGTCGAGCACCTCGCGGCGGAGCAGCGGCGGCACCACGCTCACGCCCTTCCGGCTGTCGTCCGCCATGCTTCTGAACGACAGGGCGAGCTTGTCCTGCGCGCCTATACACGTGATGCGCGTGAACATACGCAGGAAGAAGAGGCTCACCGGGCTTCCCTTCGGAAACTCGAAACCGCTGTGCAGGAAAAGATACTGATGTCCTATGCTCACCTGCGGGACCTGCGGACGGAACAGAAGATAGGTGAGTCCGGTGAGCAGCTCGTAGAAGTTCACCACGAGGTCTGCCTTTGTCTGTATTATCCGGCTGCGTATAAAGAGAATGCTCTTCATGTAGGTCGGAGTCTTGAAGATGTTGTATGCCACGCTGCGCGTGAGGTTGCTGCGCTTGTTTGAGGGCGTGGGGAGGAAGTTGGGACTGTCGAACAGCCTTATCGGAGTGTCCATGCTGCGGCTGAAGAAGTCGGGCAGACTGCGCGCCCCGCTCTTTCCCACAAGCACCTCCACCACCTCATGACCGTTGCGACGGAGCATTGCCTCCATTGTCATTGCCTGCGTGAGATGTCCGCGGCCCTCGCCCTGTACGATGAAGAGAATTCTCATAGATTGTCGTGTTATGGTTGTTGTTTCCTCTTACACAATGTAAAATTATTCATTCCCGGTTACACCGGCATTCAATACATATTACAATTGCGTTAAATGTTGTCATGCCGTGCGTGTCCATAGGTGATTATCGTGTTGGCGCCGTATGTCTCCGCGCCAGTCACGACGATGTCTGAGGGCAGCTGCGGAGCCTTTGTCCCGCCGCCGGTCGCGATGGGTGCCGTCTCCACACGTATCTCGTCCCACATCCCTGATGCGATGAACGTGCCGTGGGTGAACGCTCCTCCCTCCACTAAAACCGACTGCACGCCGCGCCGCCAAAGCTCTTCGAGCAGCTGCGGAACCACAGGACGGCTGAAGTCGAGCCCCGGAAAGAACGGGCGTTCGCGGTCGATGACTATCCGCAGAGGGTCTTTGCCCGCCCAGTGGCGCACGTTGAGCCGGGCGTTGTCGCGCCTGTCGGTGACGCTGCCTATGAGTATGGCGTCGTGGCGTGAGCGAAGCTTGTGCACCAGCATGCGCGTGAAAGGTGTGGAGAAAGCCGCCTGACGGAAACGGTCGTCGATGTATCCGTCAGCCGACTGCGCCCACTTCAGGGTGACGAAAGGACGCCTCAGACTGTTGAACGTGAAGAACACTCGGTTGAGACTGCGGCACTCGCTCTCCAGAACGCCCACCGTGACGTCTATGCCCGAGGCGCGCAGCTTTTCTATACCGCGCCCGCTCACCTTCGCGAATGTGTCCACGCAACCCACCACCACGCGCCGCACGCCCTTCCTCACAATGAGGTCGGCACACGGCGGAGTCTTGCCGTAGTGGGCACACGGTTCCAGACTGACATACATGGTGGCTTCCGGCAGCAGCCGTTCGTCGTCAGGCGCGACCGAGGCGAAGGCGTTCACCTCGGCATGACCCTCTCCGCAGCGCACGTGGTAGCCCTCACCTATGATGCGTCCGCGGGCAACTATCACCGCCCCCACCATAGGATTGGGGCTGGCGTTGCGTCGTCCGCAGGCTGCAAGCTGAAGGCAGCGGCGCATGTACATTTCGTCTGTCGTGCTCTGGTTCATATCAAAATTATTAAGTATCTTTGTTCCGGCAAACGGCGGACGAGCACGCCCTGACAGGCGTCTGCGCATCATCATGATGCCGTCGGAGCCGGATAAAACCACATCAAAACATAAAATACCACCCTCAAAGACATCATGACGTACAGAGAACTATGGAACACTCTCATCCCGGTCTGCGGCGAGCGCGAGGCGAAAAGCGTCGCGCGGCTGGTCTTCGAGCAGCGTTTCGGTCTTGACATGACCGACATTTGTATAGGCAAAGATAAACAATTATCAGAAGAAACACACAACGAAATGAAAAAAATTGCTGCCCGCCTGCTGCAAAACGAGCCCGTGCAGTATGTTCTGGGCTGCGAGACGTTCTGCGGACGGACATTCACCGTGCGTCCGGGAGTGCTCATTCCGCGCCCCGAGACAGAAGGGCTGATACAGCTCATGCACAGTATTGGCAGCAGGGAAAAGCCCGCGCCGCGCATCCTCGACATAGGAACGGGAAGCGGATGCATAGCGATAACGGCTGCGCTCGACATGGCGGGAGCCGACGTCACGGCATGGGACATATCGGAGGAGGCACTTGCCACGGCTGAGGAGAACGCCTCCACGCTCGGAGCCCGCGTGCGCTTTGTGAGGCAGGACGCGCTCCGCCCGCCTGAGGACGAGGCTCTGTGGGACTTCGTGGTGAGCAATCCGCCATACATATGCATGAAGGAACGCGCGGAGATGAGCCGCAACGTGCTCGACCACGAACCTGCCACCGCGCTCTTCGTGCCCGACGACGACCCGCTCATGTTCTACCGTTCGATAGCCCGCTACGCACGGCGCGCGCTCAGAGACGGCGGATGGCTGCTCTTCGAGATAAACCCTCTGTATGACGGAGACATGACGGCGATGATGGCGGAAGAGGGATTTGAGGGCACGGAAACATACGACGACATTTTCGGACGACGCCGCTTCGCCGCCGCACAAAGGCAGGACAGCGGACCGGTGACGGCATGACCGGAAAAGAAAAACATCACACACAATGGCACAACTGAAGAATATGACCGAGGAACAGGCTCTGCGCAGGCTGGCGGCAATGTGCTCCAAAGCCGAGCACTCCTCAGGAGAGGTGGACGCGAAGATGCGCTCATGGCAGATGGACGACGGGGCGCGGACGCGCGTGGCTGAACGTCTGAGAAGCGCGGGATATGTGGACGACGCGCGGTTCTGCCGCTCGTTCGTGCACGACAAGATGGAGTTCGACAAATGGGGACGCCGCAAGATAGAGACGGCTCTCTACAGGAAAGGGGTCAGCCGCGACATCTACGCGCCAGTGCTCGACAGCATCAGCGACAGCGAGTATGCCGAAGCTCTGCGCCCGATGCTCGAGGCGAAGCGGCGCAACACAAAGGCACGGAGCGACTACGAGCTGAACGCGAAGCTCATAAAATACGCCCTCTCGCGCGGATACGGGATGAACATCATACGCATGTGTCTCGACACGGACGCCTGCCCCGACGCTGACGGAAGCGATGAGGACTTTTTTTAGACTTTTACGCTGTCTCACCGACATCATCGCCCCGCGTCTCTGCGCCATATGCGGCGGACGTATGTCGGCAGACGAGGACACCATCTGCGCGCGCTGCGACATGCGTCTGCCGCGCACCGGACACCTTTCCGACCTGACAGGCAACGAGATGGCACGTCTCTTCTGGGCGAGGATAGCAGTGGTGAGAGCCGCCGCCATGTGGATGTATCAGCCCCATTCGGAGGTGAGCACCGTGATATACCAGCTGAAATACGGCAACCGTCCGGAGCAGGGACGGCAGATGGGCATGGCGGCGGCACGCGAGCTGAACGGCGCGGGATTCTTCGAAGGCATAAGCATGATTGTCCCCGTGCCGCTGGCAAAGGAGAAACTGGCGCGCCGGGGCTACAACCAGAGCGAGGAGATAGCGCGCGGCGTGGCAGCCGTGACGGGTCTGCCGGTAGCCACAGGAGTAGTGGAGCGCATACGCGACACCGAAAGCCAGACAAGAAAGACCGACATTCAGCGCGTGGAGAACGTCGAGGGGGCTTTCCGGCTGACGCGCCCCGACAGGGTGGCAGGACGCCACGTGCTCATTGTGGACGACGTGGTGACCACCGGCTCCACCGTTTGCGCGTGCGGCAGGGAGCTGATGAGGGCAGGCGGAGTGAGCGTCAGCGTGATGTCGCTCGGCTTCACCCACCAGTAGAACCATCTGCAAACATCATATCCTCCGAAACTCTCAACCTCCGCACGGCCTCATACGCAACCTCCGCACACCACTGCAGGACACTCTCCGTAAGGAATAACGAAAAACACAAATTGGCTTTGAAAATGAATATTTATACATTTTTCAAAGTAAAAAATTTTGACAATTATTTTTTGCAAAATAGAAAAGCGACAGCCCTCAAACAGCATGTTTCAAAGCACTGCAACCTTGGCCATAACATCAGAAAAAGCCTTTCTGCCGACCACTGCACTTCCATCACTTTACAGAAAAGGCCATTCGGCATTACGATATGCACTGTTTCGGAGTGTGATAAATACTATATCAGCACGCGAAAAAGCCTGTTTCGTACCCTAAAAAAGGCCATTTCGCAGCACAGTTTCTTCTTCCCTATAACACAGAAACGCATAAACCGCTGTGACACAACTACTTGCCTTAACCTCTCAAAAATCGAGTATTTGCACCCGAGCGGACTGATGAACGCAACGAGCGCACTCTCGTGAAGTTACCGATGAATATTTATTCATGTCCGATGACGCGACTGCATAAATATGCAAAAAACTCTTCAGCTCCGCTTCCAGTGCATTACCGGCATCCGTAAATGCGAAAAACATTATGCCGCAGGCCTTTAGCTGCAGGTTGAATAAATAATTGAAAGCATAACAAGTCGCTTTTTCAGTTTTTTCAAAAAAACGCGCATATATATTTAAAAACTATTATCAAAATCGGCATAAAATGTAAATATCTGTATTATTTATAGCAAAAAATACATTATTTTATTAATTTTGCACGGCTGTTTTCAAAATAACAACATTTCAGGATGCTGTTTTTACACAATTTGGATGGCTTACACTTATTATTCATTACATAATTTTACATTTTTAATCTCTTAATTCAGCATTATGCGGAAAACTTT
>ERZ779895.645-NODE-645-length-46023-cov-6.523103_pt1 | contig 46023 bp, 33 predicted proteins | sample MGYA00511093_ERZ779895 | MGnify/ENA primary metagenome ERZ779895 (study PRJEB29588, sample SAMEA2142970) | human gut metagenome | biome: human gut; feature: human-associated habitat; material: faeces | place: Denmark | collected 2008/2010 ... | reverse complement strand
TTTTCCTATGCGTCCTCTCAACTGGCACTCGCCCAAACAGGTCTTATTTACTTTTCCCAATCTGTAACACATCATTGACAAACCTACAAAAACGATGCCTCAACAGATTAAAATGGTATTGTATTATCGATATTCTTTTGATATAATATACATTAAAACCGCAGAACCTGAATGCTTAATTTAAGGAGGATCAAAAATGCTTGAAACACTTAAACCGCAGCGCGTTTTCAAACACTTTGAGGATATCTGCTCGATACCTCACGGCTCAGGAAACACCGATGCGATAAGCAGCTACTGCATCGATTTTGCAAAAGGATTAGGTCTTCATTGTGAAAGGGACGGCTCGAACAATGTTCTGATACGCAAGCCGGCGTCAAAGGGGTATGAGGAGCATCCGACCGTGGTGCTTCAGGGTCACCTTGATATGGTCTGCGAAAAAACAGCCGACTGTGACATCGATTTCAAAAAAGACGGGTTGAAGCTGAGGCTTGACGGCGATATGCTGTCGGCGGACAAAACTACGCTCGGAGCGGACGACGGTATAGCCGTCGCCATGATCATGGCAGTGCTTGAGGACGATACTCTCTGCCATCCGCCGATAGAAGCGCTTTTCACAACCGATGAGGAAACCGGTATGTACGGCGCCGAGGACTTTGATGTGAAAAAGCTCAAAGGTTCGACCTTTATAAACCTTGATTCCGGCGAGGAGGGCGTGCTGACCGTAGGCTGCGCCGGAGGCGCTAAGGTTGATATAAATATACCGGTAACATATGTCCAAAACACGCTGCCGTGTAAAAAAATAGCCATATCCGGACTTTTGGGAGGACACTCCGGTATAGATATAAATAAGGGCAGACAAAACGCAGATATGCTGCTTGGCACGCTGCTTGCAGGTATGCCGGTGGATTTCAAACTGGTGTCGATATCTGGCGGCTTTAAGGACAACGTTATACCCAATGCTTCGGAATGTGTCGTTGCCTGTGCCGGGGATATCGGGAAATATGTTGATGAATTTGCCGCGGCAAACACGATGCATACCGACAGCGGTCTTAAAATAACGGTTACCGATGCCGCGTCAGACCGCAGACTTGACAGAGCGTCGACCGAACGCGTTGTGCGGTTCATAAGCTCGGTAAGATCGGGCGTTACGGCTATGAGCGATAAAATAAACGGGCTTGTGCAAAGCTCGCAGAACCTCGGAATACTGGCGACCGAAAGCGACCATATAAAGGCTGTGCTTTCGGTACGCAGCAGCGTTGCCGCCGATAAGCAGAAGCTGCTTGACAGACTTTCGAAGGCGGCAGAAAACGTCGGCGCCGAAATATCCACAAGAGGACACTATCCGGCTTGGGAATACCGTGAAAAATCGCGCCTGCGTGAAATAATGGTTTCGGTATATAAAGAAATGTACGGCAAAGAACCGTCGGTCGAAATGGTCCATGCAGGTCTTGAATGCGGACTTTTCTGCGGCAAGATACCTGATTTTGACGCAGTCTCCACCGGACCGGACATGTGGGATATACATACCGTGGGCGAGCGCCTTTCGGTGTCGTCTGTTGAACGTACATATAATTATTTGTTGGCTGTGCTTAAAAATCTTTGATTAAAAAGGTGATATAAAATGAAAAGAAACGGTGTAGAAAACATCAAAAGAGAACTTGAAAAGGGAAGTGCTCTGCTTGTCGCAAGCATACCGAACAGATTTTATCTTACCGGCTTTGAGACAAGCGACGGATATGTGTTCATCACAAATGAAAAGGCATATTTTCTCATAGATTTCAGATATGTAGAAAAAGCAAAGGAGATCGTCGATACCTGCGAGGTAAGGCTGTCAACTTCTCCGCTTGCCGAGATAAACGAGCTTTGCCGTGAAAACGGCATCGACCGCCTGTTTGTTGAAAGCGAGAGCACCTCGGTCAGATTCTTTGACGATCTGAAGGCTGCCGTAGCACCCGTACAGGTGTCTGACAGCGACAGGTTTGACAAAGCGCTCCGCGCTATGCGCAGCGTAAAAAACGAGGATGAGATAAATGCTATAAAGGCGGCTCAGAAAATGACCGACGATACATTTACATACATCATTGAACGCATAAGCGCCGGCAGGACCGAGCGCGACGTTATGCTCGATATGGAATTTTATATGCGCCGCATGGGCTCGGAGGGCGTTTCGTTCGATTTCATAGTCGTGTCGGGCAAGAATTCCTCGCTGCCGCACGGTGTGCCTACCGATAAAAAAATAGAAAACGGCGATTTTCTCACTATGGACTTCGGCGCCATAGTAAACGGATATCATTCCGATATGACCCGTACCGTTGCCGTCGGAAATATAAGCGAAGAGCAAAGACGTGTGTATGATACGGTGCTCAAAGCCCAGCTTGCCGCTATAGACGCGGTAAAGCCCGGCGTCGTCTGCCGCGATATCGACAAAATTGCGCGTGATATAATTTACGGCGCCGGATATGAGGGCTGTTTCGGTCACGGACTGGGTCACAGCGTAGGTGTGGAGATACACGAAAAGCCGCTTTTCAACACGAGGTGTGACACCGTTCTGAAGGAAGGAACCGTTATGACGGTCGAGCCGGGAATATATCTCGAAAACAAATTCGGAGTAAGAATAGAGGATATGGTAGTGGCTGTAAAGGACGGCTGCAAGGTCCTCACAAACAGCAGAAAAGATCTTATAATCCTGTGATGTGATAATTTGCTAAAGCGAATTGTTAAAAATTATATTGCATTTTTATTACAGATGTGTTAAAATAGGCATCATAAGTGTATAAATAGGCTTGTTTTGACAGTGTACGACCTGATCGCTGCGCCGCCGGATAACGCCTTTTTGCAGCTATTTAAGACTATTTCAGGGAGTTGACACAGTTGGGCAAGTACATAATCAAGCGTGTTGCAATGGGTATACTAAGTATATTCATCGTTGCAACGCTGACATTTCTGCTTATGAACCTCGTCCCGGGTGGACCGTTTGTGGCTGAAAAATCAATCAGTAAGGAAGCTCGGGCGGCAATGGAAGCCAAATACGGTCTTGATAAGCCTCTGTTTGAGCGTTATGTCACATATATGACCGATCTTGTGAAGGGCGATATGGGCGTAAGCCTCCGTCAGCGCGGACGTACCGTTTCGGATATAATATTTTCTAAATTTCCGATCTCGGCGCGCCTTGCCGGTATAGCTGTGCTTGTTTCACTGCTTATAGGAATACCTCTCGGATGTCTTTCGGCGTATAACCGCGGAAAGTTCGCCGATAACTTTATAATAGTGCTTGCCACCTGTGGTATAGCGATACCGAGCTTTATCAGCAGCGTTCTGCTGCTTTATACCTTCGGCAGTAAGCTCGGGTGGCTGCCTACTATAGGACTGAATACGCTGTCGTCCTACATAATGCCGGTCACGGCTCTCGCAATATATCCGACCGCGTATATAACAAGACTTATGAGGTCGAGCCTGCTTGACGTTATGGGTCAGGATTATATCCGTACAGCCAAGGCAAAGGGTCTTTCAAACTTCAAGATCCTTTTCAAGCATGCGCTCCGCAACGCCATTCTTCCGGTTATTACATATGTCGGACCGATGCTTGCAAGCCTTATGACCGGTTCGTTTATCGTCGAAAAGATATTCACAATACCGGGTCTCGGCCGTGAATTCGTCAACGCGATAAACCAGAAGGACTATACCATGATAATGGGCACCACCATTATCCTTGCAACGCTTATAATAGCAGCCAATGTTGTGGTCGACATTCTTTATAAGATAATTGATCCGCGCATTAAACTCAGGTAAGGACAGGGGGAAATTGTAATGAAAAAGATAATACCCGGTCTGCACTTGAATCCCGATGATTTTGCTCCGGCTACTCTGGACGAAAAGAAAAGTCTTGAGGTCATGCGGAAAAGCGTCAACTTCTGGGCTGACGGCTTTAGACGCCTTCGCAAAAACAAAATTGCGATGGTCAGCGCCGCTTTTATACTTGTTATAATAATCTTTGCGTATGTTCTGCCGTCGTTCTGGCCTTACAGCTATGAGCAGCAGATAAAATACAGCGAAAATCTTTCTCCTTTCCAGTACAGCGAGACCGAACAGGCGCGTATCGACGCCGGCGAAAAGGTGTTTCCGCATATCTGCGGCACCGATAAGCTGGGACGTGACTTCGCCGTTCGTCTTATGATGGGTACCCGTATCAGCCTCACGGTCGGTCTTATATGCGCCGCTCTTGTTCTGCTTGTCGGAGCAACATACGGAGCCATAGCGGGCTTTGCCGGCGGATGGGCGGATAATATAATGATGCGTATTACCGATATACTTTATACTATACCGGATATTCTGCTCATAATAATATTGTCGATGACATTGAAGCCGAGGCTCAATTCCCTTGCCGACACTCCGGGATTTGCCTGGATGCAGAAGGTAGGACCGAACCTTATATCGATATTTGTCGTTTTCGTCCTGCTTTACTGGGTCAGCATGGCGCGTATCACGCGCTCGCAGGTGCTGGTGCTGAAAGAGGCTGAGTATGTGACCGCGGCTAAGGCTCTCGGCGCAGGCAATGCCCGTATTATCAGAAAGCACCTTCTTACCAACTGTATAGGTACGCTTATAGTAACGACAACGCTGCAGATACCGTCGGCTATATTCACCGAAAGCTATCTCAGCTTCTTAGGACTCGGTGTTGCAGCTCCTATGCCGTCGCTCGGCTCGCTTGCGACCGACGCCGTCAAGGGTATGCAGACCTTCCCGCATCTGCTTTTGTTCCCTGCAATACTCATAAGCGTTATAATACTTGCGTTCAATCTTCTCGGTGACGGACTGCGCGACGCGTTCGATCCCAAGCTGAAGAACTGAGAAGGGAGACGAATACTTTGAGCGAAAAACTGTTAGAGATCAAAGACGAAAGACTGTCGTTCTTCACTCCTGTCGGCGAAGTAAAAGCCCTTAACGGCGTTTCCTTCTCGATGGAGGAGGGCGAAGTCCTTGGAATAGTCGGTGAGTCCGGTTCAGGAAAATCGGTCACCGCATATTCGATAATGGGTCTTACCGCATATCCGGGAAGACTTGTCGGCGGTACTCTCCGCTTTAACGGACATAAGATCGACGAAATGACCGAAAAGGAGTTCAGAAAGATCCGTGGAAACGAGGTCTCGATAATATTCCAGGATCCTATGACCAGCCTTAACCCGGTATATACGATAGGCAACCAGATAACTGAGGTCATAAAGCTGCACACCGACAAAACGTCGTCTGAGGCGCATGCGCGCGCCAAAGAACTGCTTGAACTGGTCGGTATAAACGAGCCGGAGAAGCGTCTTAAGCAGTATCCGCACGAGCTTTCGGGCGGTATGCGTCAGAGGGTCATGATAGCCATAGCCCTTGCGTGTGAGCCTAAGCTGCTTATAGCCGATGAGCCTACAACGGCTCTCGACGTTACCATTCAGGCTCAGATACTTGAACTTATGCAGGAGCTCCGCAAAAAGCTTGGAATGAGCATTATAATGATAACGCATGACCTGGGTGTTGTTGCAAGCATGTGCGAAAAGATCGCGGTTATGTACGCCGGGCATATAGTTGAGTACGGTACCGCGGATGAAATATTCTATGAGCCGAAGCACGAGTATACAAAGGGTCTTATAAAATCAATTCCTAAGCTCAATGTTGAGACGACCGAAAGACTTGTCCCGATAGAGGGACAGCCGGTAGACCTTCTCAATCCTCCGGCAGGATGTCCGTTTGCACCGAGATGTGCGAACTGCATGAAGATATGCTTACATGAGATGCCGCCCAAGACCGAGCTTAGCGATACCCACTACAGCCACTGCTGGCTGCTTCAGAAGGATGAATACACGAAGGGAGAGGAAAGCTGTGAGTGATGAGAAAAAGCTGGTTGAAGTACAGCACTTGCAGCAGTATTTCCCGGCAGGCGGAGCCGGCAAAAACAAGCGTTTTGTCAAAGCCGTCGATGATGTGTCATTTTATATTTTAAAGGGCGAGACCTTAGGTCTTGTCGGTGAGTCGGGCTGCGGAAAGACGACTGTAGGACGTACTCTTTTAAGACTTTACGAGCCGACCGATGGTAAAATAATATACGACGGCAATGTTATTTTCGATAAGGAAAACAAGATTGCTGCAAAAATGCTTCCTTACAGAAGAAAAATGCAGATGGTGTTCCAGGATCCGTACGCCAGCCTTGACCCGAGAATGACGATAGGCGATATAGTCGGTGAGTCCATCGATATCCATAAGCTTGCCGCAAACAAGAAAGAACGCCGCGAGCGTATAATATCGCTCCTCCAGCGCGTGGGCCTTAACAGCGAGCACGCAAACCGCTATCCGCATGAGTTTTCGGGCGGTCAGCGTCAGCGCGTCGGTATAGCACGCGCACTTGCGGTCGATCCGGAGTTTATAGTCTGCGATGAGCCGGTCTCGGCGCTTGATGTGTCGATACAGGCACAGGTCGTCAACATGTTTGAGGATCTGCAGGCCGACCTCGGTCTTACTTATCTTTTTATAGCACATGACCTAAGCGTTGTGAGACACATATCAAACCGCATAGGCGTTATGTATCCCGGAAAGCTTGTTGAGCTGGCTGACAGCTACGAGCTTATAACACACAGCGTTCACCCGTATACAAGAAGCCTTATCTCGGCTATCCCTGAGGCTGACCCGATAACGGCACGCGCTTCAAAGCGTATACCGCTTGAGGGCGATGTTCCAAGCCCCTTGAATCCGCCGAGCGGATGCCGCTTCAGAACAAGGTGCCCGTACGCGGACGAAAGATGCGCCGCTGAGGTGCCTGAGTTTAAGGAAGTAGGTCCCGGTCATTTTGCCGCATGTCATCATCTTGACAGGGTGGCTAAATAAGATATTTATTGTGCGAAAAGCGCAGTGGATATATATTCAAGGCAGCAAAAAGCTGCTAAAAATGTAGGAGGAAGTACCATGAAAATCAAGAAACTTGTTGCAATGTTCTTGACCCTTGCACTTGCTGTTTCTATGGTCGCCTGCATGACTTCATGCGGCAGCAAAGACACAGGCAAGAAAGAGTGGGACAAGAGTGTTACGGTTCAGGTCGGACCTAACCCTGAGACACTTGACCCTGCTCTGAACAGTGCAGTCGACGGCGGTAATATGCTCATTACCCTGTTCGAAACACTGCTGATTATTGATAAGGACAACAATGTCCAGCCCGGTCAGGCAGAGAAGTATACCGTATCTGATGACGGTCTTACCTGGACCTTCACCATGCGCGACGGTCTTAAGTGGTCAGACGGTACAGAGCTCAATGCTAAGGACTATGAATACACCTTCAAGCGTATCGTAGATACCAATGTTGCTGCTCCGTATGCTCTAACTGTCGCAGGAATGATAGAAGGTTACCTTGATGCTCGCGGCAATCCCGATGCAGACGGCAAACCTACCACTACACCTGATCCTAATCTTCTCAACGTAAAGGCAAGCGATGACGGCAAGACTCTTACCATCAAGCTCGCATATCCGTGCTCTTACTTTGATAAAATTGTCTCCTTCGGAACCACCAGCCCGGTGCAGAAGGCTACTGTTGAAGCCAACGGCGATGCTTGGGCAACTAAGCCGGAAACCTATATCTGCAACGGTCCTTTCATGATCAGTGAGTGGACTCCGAGTGAGCGTATAGTCTGCAAAAAGAACCCGAACTACAAGGGCGGTTGGGATTCAAGCAAGATAGTTGCCGATACCCTTACCTTCCTGCTTCTTGAGGATTCCAGCGCTTCTTATGCCGCTTATACCAGCGGTACCGCTCAGATGATCAAGGATGTTCCGACTGAGGAGATCCCGACCCTTAAAGAGCAGAGGAAAGACGAATTCTATATTGATACCATTCTCGGAACCTACTATATCAGTCTGAACCTCAGCAAGGCTCCGTTCGACAATGTCAACGTGCGTAAGGCTCTCAGCCTTGCTATTGACCGTGAGTATGTTGCCAGCACCATTATGCAGGGCACATATACCGCAGCTTACAATTATGTCGGACCGAATATTATAGACTCTGAGGGCATGTTCTTCGACAATGCAAAGAAGGCTAACAACGGCAATACCTACATCAGTGCCGATCATGAGGCCAATCTCGCAGCAGCCAAGCAGGCTCTTGCAGATGCCGGATATCCGAACGGAGAAGGTCTGCCGACCCTCACCTATATGACCAACGATTCCGGCTACCATGTCCCGGTTGCCGAGTATCTTCAGCAGGCATTCAAGGAAATCGGCGTTACGATGAACATCGATAAGGTCGACTGGTCGTCATTCACATCAGCTCGCCGTGAGGGTAACTATGAAATAGCCCGTAACGGTTGGGTAATGGACTACAACGACGCTTCCAACATGCTCGAGCTGTTCTATTCGACCAACGGCAACAACGACGGTAAGTACAACAACCCTGCCTTTGACGCTGCCATAAACAAGTCAAAGGTTGCCGACAAGAAGGCGCACTTCGAAGCTCTCCATGAAGCTGAGAAGATCGCTATGAATGACTATGCGTTTATTCCGCTGGCATACTACAACGACTTCTGGCTCCAGAGCACTTCCCTTAAGGGAATCTGGCACAGCCCGTATGGATACTGGTACTTCCAGTACGCATACATTGAGCAGTAATCTGCTGTCTTATTAAGACAACATCGGTCGCCCACGCGAAAGCGTGGGCGGCTTTTTTGTTGTGGAGATGATTTTGCCGGAATCGGAATAACAAAACCAAACCCTGTTGTATGTTTAAAAAGTCTGCTGACCGGGTCTGAAAGACCGGTTTACATTCATATAGCAGTATGTAAGATTTATTCACCGTCGTATACTGATAAATTTTAGTTTATAGGTGTACAAAAAACAAATGGCTAATTGAATTTTTGTAGGGAACGAGCCCCCAGTGTCGTTCGGCTCAGTCTGTCAATATTTCATTACGCAGATAAACTAAAATTTATTTTCTGAAATATTTTATAAACCTATTGACAAACAAAAAACAAGTGATATAATGAACATATGAGCAAACGTTCATATGACATGCGAAAGGAAAAACCGATGGAAGATAATAAGAAATACTACGATGAGGGCATAGAGGTCTGCGATTATATACATGCCCATGAGGACACCGTGAGATCGGTCAAGGCAATGCTGCCGGAGGATGAAACCCTGTACGATCTTGCCGAACTTTACAAAATATTCGGCGACAGCACCAGGGTCAAGATACTTTATGTGCTGCTTGAAGCCGAAATGTGCGTCTGCGATATCTCCACGCTGCTCGGTATCAGCCAATCGGCGATTTCACACCAGCTGAAGCTTTTGAAGCAGTCGGATCTGATAAAGTCAAGACGCAGCGGCAAAACTGTCTTTTATTCGCTTGCCGACGAACATGTCAGTGTCATACTTAACAGTGGGATGGAGCATATACTTGAAAAATAAACTTTGTCAGGCTGTTCGATCACCGATATCACTACAGTATTCCGTGCATTAAAACGCTTGCGTTTTAATTGAAATTTATAAAATCATATGCCTTACGGCTGAAAGGGTAATCACTATGAAAAAGGTATTTAAATTAGAGGATCTTGACTGTGCAAATTGCGCTCGGAAAATGGAGGACGGCATTAAAAAAATTGACGGAGTCACCGACGCTTCGGTTAATTTTCTTGCACAGAAGCTGACTCTTGAGGCTGATGATGACAGATTTGACGCAATACTTAAAGAGGTCGTAAAAACCTGCAAAAAGATCGAACCCGATTGTACGGTGATTGTAAAATGACACGCAAACAAAGGAAAAACCTTTACAGAATAATAGCCGCCGCAGTTCTGCTTGTCGCTGCGACGCTTGCAGATGTATTCCTGCTTCCGTCGGGCGGAAAATGGGAGATACTGAAGCTGGCAATATATCTTGTCCCGTATTTTGTAATAGGATATGATATTCTTTGGCGCTCTGCAGTAAACATATCGCACGGACAGGTGTTTGACGAAAACTTCCTTATGGTTGTTGCAACACTCGGCGCGCTTTGTATAGGATTTTTTCCCGATACCGAGGAGCAGTACCGCGAAGCGGTATTTGTAATGCTGTTCTATCAGGTCGGCGAGCTGTTCCAGAGTGTTGCTGTCGGAAAGAGCAGAAAGTCGATATCCTCGCTTATGGACATAAGACCGGATTGCGCGTATATAGAACGTGACGGCGAGCTTGTTCCGGTCGATCCGGAGACCGTTGCGGTAGGGGATATCATTACAGTAAGACCGGGCGAAAAGATACCGCTTGACGGTATAGTGACCGAGGGAACCTCCGATCTCAATACTGTCGCTCTCACCGGTGAAGCTGATCCGCGTGCGGTGGCAGCCGACGACGCTGTGATAAGCGGTTGCGTCAATATGAGCGGCGTTATAAAGGTAAAGGTTACGCATACCTTCGGGGAGTCTACGGTATCCAAAATACTTGAGCTGGTCGAAAATTCAAGCGAAAACAAATCAAAGAGCGAACAGTTCATAACCAAGTTTGCAAGGATATATACACCGGCTGTTGTAATAGCCGCTGTGCTCCTGGCTGTGCTGCCGCCCCTCGTTATTCCGGGCTCATTTATCGCTAATTTCCCGACGTGGCTGATAAGGGCACTGACCTTCCTTGTAATATCGTGCCCCTGCGCGCTGGTTATTTCCGTGCCGCTGTCATTTTTTGGCGGCATCGGCGGTGCCTCCAAAAAAGGCATACTCATCAAGGGATCAAACTATCTTGAAACACTGTCAAAGGTGAAAACGGCTGTTTTCGACAAAACAGGAACACTGACTAAAGGAACGTTTTCGGTTACCGAGATTCACCCTGAAAATATTACGGAAGAGCAGCTGCTGCATCTGGCGGCACACGCAGAGGCATTCTCAAATCACCCCATTGCCGTGTCGCTGAGAAACGCCTACGGCAAGCCGGTGAATATGGACGCTGTCGCCGATGTTTCGGAGATCACCGGGCGCGGCGTCAAGGCTAAGGTTGACGGTAAAACTGTTTATGCAGGAAATGCGGCGCTGATGCAGGAAACAGGTCTTACGCCTGCAGCATGCCCGGCTCCCGGCACCGTTATACATGTGTCGTATGACGGAAAATATGCAGGTTATCTGCTTATATCGGACACTCCAAAGGAAACCTCAAAGGCGGCAATAGCAGCATTAAAGGAGTGCGGAGTCGAAAGAATAGTCATGCTTACCGGCGACCGCAAGGAAACCGCCGAGGCGATTTCAAAGGAGCTTTCGATAGACGAATACCACGCCGGACTGCTTCCTGCTGATAAGGTCGATATGGTGGAAAAACTGCTTTCGGAAAACAGGACAGACGGCAAGCTTGCCTTTGTGGGCGACGGCATAAATGACGCGCCGGTGCTCATGCGTGCCGATGTGGGTATAGCCATGGGAGCTCTCGGTTCGGATGCCGCTATTGAGGCTGCCGATATTGTACTTATGGATGACGACCCTGCAAAGATAGCCGAGGCAATGAAGATTTCAAGGTTCACACTTCGCATCGTCAGACAGAATATAGTTTTTGCCCTTGCGGTCAAGGCGGCGGTGCTTCTGCTTGGCGCTTTAGGACTGGCACCGATGTGGCTTGCGGTATTTGCGGATGTCGGCGTAGCGTTTTTGGCAATACTCAACGCAATGAGAACGCTGAAAAAGTAGCTGCATTGAAAATGGGTACAGAAAAAAACAAGCGGGTTGATTAATATATCCGAAAACGGTGGGAGCAAAACTCCCACCGTTATTTTTAGATATAATAAATTTCAGTTTATAGGTGTACAAAAAACAAATGGCTAATTTAATTTTTGTAAGGAACGACACATAGGTCGTTCCCTACGTCCGTCAATATTTCATTACGCAGATAAACTAAAATTTTGTCTGCCGCAAAATCCGAATAATATGTTGCGGGAACTTAGAATATGTGATAAAATTATAGCTAAAGCAAAAAGGAGATAATTTTATGAATGTTACGGAACGCTTTTTGAAATATGTTACATTTGCCACTGCGTCGGATGAGGACAGCACCACATTTCCGTCAACATCAGGTCAGCTCGTACTTGCCGATTATCTGACCGAAGAGCTGCGGATGATAGGAGTTGCCGATGCCGAACGCGACCTGAACGGATATGTCTACGGTCATATTCCGGCAACACCGGGCTTTGAAAATGAGCCGGTAATAGGTCTTATAGCCCATATGGATACATCACCTGACGCGCCGGGTGAAAATGTAAACCCTAAGATAGTAAAATACGACGGCAAAAATCTGCCCATGATCGACGACCGCTACATAGGCGAGGACATGATAGTGAGCGACGGTACGACACTGCTCGGTGCGGATGATAAAGCCGGCGTTGCCGAGATAGTTTCCGCATGCGAAAGACTTATAAACGGTGAAGTAAAGCACGGTGCTGTCAGCATTTGCTTTACGCCGGACGAGGAAATAGGCAGCGGCGCCGACAGGTTTGATCACAAACGCTTTGCCGCTGATTTTGCCTATACTGTCGACGGAGGCGAGCTTGGCGGAATTGAGTACGAAAACTTCAACGCCGCAGCAGTAAGACTGAATGTCTACGGACTGAATACACATCCGGGCTCGGCTAAGGGAAAGATGCGTAATGCCGCTTTGTATCTGAATGAATTCATTTCAATGCTGCCCGATGCCGAAACTCCGGCGCATACAGAGGGCAGGGAAGGCTTCTATCACGTTTCCTATGTGAACGGGACCGAGTCGAAAGCCGAGCTTCATATGATAATCAGGGATCACGACCGTGAAAAATTTGAGGGCCGTAAGCTGTTTGTAAGCAGGTTGGCAGCCTATCTTAATGATAAATACGGTGACGGTACATTTTCATTACAGATAACCGACAGCTATTATAACATGCGCGAGATTATCGAAAAACACATGGAAATAGTGGAGCGCGCGAAAGAGGCAATGCTGGCAAACGGTGTTGAACCGGTTATCACTGCGATTCGCGGCGGCACTGACGGAGCAAGACTTTCTTTTGAGGGACTGCCCTGTCCGGACATTTCGACCGGAGGAATGAATTATCACAGCATCTATGAGGCGATACCTGTATCGGCTCTTGGCAAAATGACCGATATTATTGTTAAAATAGTCGAAGCGTGAAAAAGCCTGCCTGCACCGATATATTTTTCGGTGCAGGCATTTTGTATTTTTGGCTTTAACAAATAAGTGATTATGCATGTTTTGTGTCGATTATATCAAAGGAAAATTGCTTAAAAGCAGCAGTATGACGCGTAATATTTATACAAAATGCATAAATTTAATTTTGACAATTAGATGATTTGAATAATATGACTAAATAATGGCGAGTTTTTAGTGTCGGAAGTATCAAACAGTGCTGATTTATGCATTTACTTGTGTTTCCCTCTAACGTATCATATAGACAGGGAGGACCTAACTATATCTATTTACGGAGGGAAAAACATGAAATTCCATAAGAAGAATGGGCAAAGATATTTTGCCATGTTTCTGTCGGCTGTTTTGACCGCAGGAACGATGATGGCTGCACTGATCGTTCCATCAGCATCAGCCAGGGTCGTCGATAAATATGCCGGCACCTTTACATACGATTTTCTGAAGGACGGCGAGAGCTGCTACGAAGCCGAAAATATTGTTGACGGCTATCTTGATAACGACGGCTTTACATATGCGCTTCGTATGAATTACGAGGTCGACAGCGAGGGTATGCACTTTAAGTCCGGCAGACCTACCGGCGCTACCGCCGTCGATTCGGCACATAGCGGACTGTGGGTAAAGACCGACACGCCTTACGGTGCATTCCTTGTTAAGGATGCCGATTACGCTACTGCGGACAATCCCGACGGCAACGTTATTATAAGGAAGGGTTATAAATATAAAATAACCGTTAATTATAAAATCGAGAGCGTTGACGAGAGCAATGTTAACACGGTGTCCATCGGTCTGGGACAGACCACAGGCGGAAGCATTGCAGGCAATGACTTTAAGGCATTTAAGGGTGTCCGTAATAATGTTGATACCGCAAATGTGACTACCGATGATGCGACACTTACATTTGAGTTTATTGCCGATGAGAGCCAATACGCTGCAAACAATGAAAAGCTAGGAATATATGCCGGCTATTACGGCACTGCAAGCAATATGAACTCCAGAGCAAGATACCTTATAAAAAATGTTTTTGTTGAAGTATCAAAATTAAGCGCTACTGCCTATGATTTCATTGGTGCGGACGGCACTAAAATCTTTGATGACAAATCGGATGTTTCCAATAGTAACTGGGCGAATTTTTCAAGGGTAAATGTGGTCCGCACTGCACACAGCACCGGTGAAAACGGTTTTACCGTTATATCCGGACGCAGCGAGGAATATCAGAACGGTACTATGAGTGCCGCATATCTTGTCGGCGATCCCGATCATTTGGGGACGCTTGGCAGCCGCTTTGTTAAAATGGTCGCAGGAAAAGAGTACGGCGTTACAGTGAAGTATAAGCTCCTTAACAGCGGCAGAGGAAATGCAGACAGTACCGTTTTACAGGAGGATCCGTATGCAAACGATCCGCAGCTTACCCTCGGTCTCGCGACGCTCAGCGACAATCGTATCGACGGAGCTCTGACCGTTGTAGCAAAGGATATTATCAACCGTGATACCGGCGCCCCCGAGGGAACCGATTCAGACATAATTCTTGACGGTGAATGGCGTTATATGTCTGCCAATATAGTTGCGGACAGCGCCATGACAGGCAAGTGGCTTGCGATAAGCGCGGGCTTTAAAAATGCATTCAATATAGTTATGAATACCGACGACTGTGTTCAGTTCCTTATTGAGAAAGTGACCGTTACTGTTAAGGATTCGACCGAAAAGTCACTGTCCCGTATAGCGGAATACGGCTTTGACGGCACACTTGATATTTACCATGCCGACAGCAGCTATGTTATTGAGACCGGCAAGTACTTTGCAGATATAAACAGCGGCGCTGTTTATACCGAGATTCCCTCGTCGGACGCTTCGGTCATGTGCGTAAGCAAGGGCAGCTTTGTTGCAGCCGAGAATGTTGATAATGTAGTTACCTATAAAGAGGTCGAATGCGGAACCGCTCCTTATCTGCCGCAGAACCGCCTTGGCGAGGGTGCGATGTACTGGACCGACGCCGGAGGCAGCAGGATCACCGATTGGTCGGCTGAAGGCATCCGCAAGATATACGCAAAATATCCGACCGATGCCGCAGCGTGGGATTTCAGCAACGGTGAGCTTGACGTTTACTATACCATACAGGCATCAAAGAACGCTTCCACTACTAATTCGACCTATTCGTTCGGAAGCGACGCGACACATAAGGGCTTCATTAACATAAAGGATGCAGGTACTGCTTCCTTCAGGGTTGAACTGGCACTCTCGGCTACCCCGGGCGCCGGAAAGACCGACGGCTACAGAGTAACAGCCGGCAAATACGCCATTCAGTTCAGCATCAAGCTTTCCAAGGAAGAGGAAAAGGGCTCGCTCCGCTTCTATCTTGTCGATAAGAACGGTATCGGTCAGCCAGGTCACAAAGCCGGCAATATCGTTATCAAGAACAATATTACCTATAATAATGGTGAATGGACAACATATAACGCTGAGTTTACCGTCCCGACTATCACAAATTGCTCAACCTGTGAGAATACACCGCTTGATGTTCTTATGCTCTGCTACTCGTTTGACGGCGGAAAGATGGCAACCGACATTTCGCTTGCCGATATAAAGATCAAGAAGATCGGTGACGATACCTCTATTTACAGCAATGCTGTCGGTAATGCCTACAGCTCGATACGCGGTGAGAGCGGAGCAGGCGAGGATTATGTTTCAGCAGGCCTCCGTTTCAGAGCGCATCTTGAAAATGATTACCTTGCAAAGGTCAATGCCGCCGATGAGGCAGGTTTCATAATTGCTCCCGAAAAAAATACCGTCGCCGAAGGCTGGTACGATATCAGCAACACAAGTGCCGGTCTTATAAAGTCGGTTGCTGTAAAAAAGCCGGGTATGAATGAAGTCATATACGATGAAGGCGACGGCTACAAGGATTATCAGCTGATACTTACCGGACTTACAAAGGACGGGCAGCAGAAGAGCCTTAAGGGCACAAACTTTGTTTCTGTGTTCTATATCAAGACAGGCGATACCTATGAGTACTTTTATGTAAGACAGGGATCGTATGACACCGTTAAGTCCGCCTACGCTGCGAGCGGTGCCAGCGTTTCCAACTACTGATAAGGAGTAAAAAAATGATGAAATACGAGAAACCGAGTGTTGACATTTTAAACCTTATGAGTAAGACCGCCGTCGCTGCCGACGATCCGTTCAGCCTTTTGGAGCTGGGCGAGGGCGGCAAAGAGGTGGAAATATCTGTAAACGACTTTTGGGATTTGACTTGAGCAGGAAAAAGATATATAATATACATAAATCGGGTCGCAAACGATTTAATTTTGTGAATGTTATATAAAACCACAAACTGTTAGCAAAGGAAAAAGCTTATGAATTTATTCAAAAGATCATTAGCCGTTATTTTGCTTGCTGTAATGATGATAACCGTGTTTTCCGCCTGTAATGACTCAGGCGGAAACACGAGCAGCACGAGCAGCAATGCAACAGGCAGCGATCAGGTCGATGCCGACGATATCAGAAACGTATACATATCGAAGCAGGCAATATCGCTGTTTGATGCGGACAACAAACCGGCGTACCGCATTATCCGCTCGTCTGAATGCAGTGCGACGGTAAAAGACGCGGCTTTAAACATTTACCGTCTGGCAAAGAAGCAGCTCGATATTAAAATGAGCTGTATCGATGACTCTACCGAAAAGGGCGAGTGGCTCGAGATACTTGTCGGCGATACCAACCGTGAGGAGTCTAAAAAGGCTGCCGAGATACTTGAAAAGTATACCACCGGTAAAAGCGCAGATTATGCGATATGCCTTATCGACAACAGCGTTTGCATAGTCGGCTACTCCGATGAGAGCGTCGCCGAGGGAGCTAAGTATTTCGCCGAGACTTATCTCAAGGAAGGTACGACCGAGATGGCTGGCGGCATATGCTACACATACAATGCACCTGTCAGCGCCTCTGTGACCATATGCGGCACCGATAAGCTGAAGGATATCAAAATTATCCGTCCCATATATAATGTAGGCTATCTTACCGAGGTAGAGACCGGGAAGCTTATCGATTATCTGCATGAAAGCACAGGCTATAAGATCGAAAAAATAAAGGATCAGGCAGCAAGAAACGACGGATCTTATGAGCTTGATCAGACCCCTGTTTCGGAATGTGAAATTATAATCGGTAACTGTAAGCGTGATGGCGTTAACGTAATAGCTGACAAGGAAAAGTACGAAATACGCATTGAAGGCAAAAAGATATACATAAACGGCGGAAGCCCTTATGCCACATCAGCTGCCGTTACGGTCTTTACCGATATGGTAAAGAATAATAAAGTCATAACTGATTCAATGTCCATAGCAGAGGGAGACTATAAGGAAACGGTCAAGAATTATGATTCTTCGACCTATCTGAAACTAACCTGGCAGGATGAGTTTGAGGGTGAAGACTTTGATCCGGTCTGGTATATGAGATGGGACGAGACCGCTTATGCCAAAAACGTAATAACCGGAAAACAGCCGTATCGCGGCAGCTCTAAGCTCAAAAACAACTACGTTAAGGACAGCTGTCTTGTATATGAGTCAATAGAAACAGCTGATGCATACTACGGCGGCGGTCAGGATACGAGAGACCATTTTGCGTACCAGTACGGATACCTTGAAATATCGTCACTCCATCCGAAGGGCAGATCCTTCTGGACTGCGTTCTGGATGGGCGGAATAGCATTGAATGGCGATGAGTATTATCACACCGAGATCGACCTTGAGGAGGCTTTCGGTGAGGGTACATGGATCCAGGGCAACACATATGCATGGCCTAGCAACGCAGTCTACAAATTTGATCCTGGCGCAAAGACAATACACGTCAATAATAAGTACTATGCTCTTGACGAGCGCGGCTTCTGGCTTGATTTCCATACCTACGGATACTGGGCACTTGACTGCAAGACCGTCAAGTTCACCTGCGACGGTGTTGACTATGTTACCCAGTCTATAAGAGAGGGTGCGGAGCAGATGGTAATAGATCAGCCGCTTTACCTTAGAATAGGTGCGACACAGGGTGCTAACGAACGCGGCGGTACACCTTCGGACGATCCTTGGGAGTGGGAAAACTCAAGTACATACTATATCGACTGGATAGAGATATATCAGTTGAAAGGTATGAAGCAGTATGCAAAGGATGCAACCGGCACCTGGCGCGTCACAAGAGTGCAGGAATAAAGGAGAGCATATGATGAATTTAAGAAAACTTCATAAAGCGATCAGTATTTTGTGCGCTGCCCTCCTCATAGTATCGCTTGGTGCGATCGCTTTAAACGGCGTTACAAGCGCCTTCAGGGTGGGCGATACGCCTACAGGATCGACAGTAAGGCTGACATTTGATAATAACAGCGGTGTGTCCGGCTTCTATGATGCAGCCATGAAGTATAACGGATATACTTCCGATCCGGAAAACGGCAGCAATAGGGTGGTATTTGTTAATTCTTCAATGGGAACCTCACGCAGCATTGAAATAGGCAAGGACGACAGCGCCACAGCCGACCGCCTTGCGACCAACGCATTTTCAATGCAGTCGGGCGAGCAGTATGTCATATCCTTTGACTATAAGGTCAAGGCCGGCTCGTACAGCGCGAATAACATTATTCAACTGAGACTGCTCAGAGGCAAAATGATAGACTATGCCGATTCAAAAGGCAATGTCATAACTCCGGGAAAGACTGTCCTTGCGACCGATTTTTCAAACTTTAAGATCACCGCAGAAAACGGAACACTGATGTCTGACGGCAAGGTATACAAACTTGATTCAGACTCAAAGTGGCTCCACGCCGAGGTCACGGTCACGGCTCCTGCCAATATGAACGGAGCGGATCACCTCTATTTACAGGTCAATTCGAATGCGAACTGTGACGAAACGGTTTACTTTGATAACTTCTATATAGACCGTGTCGGCGATAACGGCGAGGATCTCAATAACGAGTTTGTTTTCGACTTCAAATCGGCTGACGGTACGAAATGGAATCCTTTGGATCACAAGGTGTTTGCTCACAGCTCTGAAGATAAGGGTAAGCTTTCATTTGTAGCTGACGACGGCGCACATTTTACTACCAAGGCCGATGTTAAGCCGGATACCAACACAGGCTGGAGACAGCTGCTCGCGGTATACGATGCCGATAACGGCGGTTACTTCAAATTTTTGAAGGACACGACCTATGCCGTCACCGTCAAATATAAGTTGTCGACCCTTTCGAGTAAAAGCGCTTCGCTTGCCGTAAGCGCAACGACTGCGGAGTCACAGGATAAGCATAAGGCTCCCGGCGAAAAGGGCGCATGGCACACGGTATGCTGTATAGGCTGGACCGATAATCTGACCGCTGTAAACAGTGAGTGGCAGTATTACACCGCTGTTTTCAATTCGACCGATAAGGGAGTTGCCGACGGTTGGCTCTACCTTACTGCAAGCGGCAGTGATAATCAGCCCAATACATTTACCGTTGAGTCGGTTATAGTCAAAGAGGTAAGATATAAAGACGGAGTCGGAGCCGTACGTTTTGAGAGCAACGGCGGCGATTATGCCGCACCGGTGCTCGGCAAGATAGGCTCAAAGGTGACTCTCCCGTCGGACATTAAAAACGGGAACAAAGCCCTTGCGGGATGGTACACCGATCCCGAATGCAAGACCGGTTATGTCGGTTACGAATATCAGTTAACAAGCACCGGCACAACGCTTTATGCGCGCTGGAGCAGTTCGGTCATAACTGTAACAAAAAACAATAGCGGAATAATCACTAAGGAAACCTGCGCGGCAGGTACAGCAATTCCGAGACCTGTACGTCCCGAACAGTCAATGTTCTTTGAAGGCTGGTATACCGATCTTACATTTAAGAATAAGATCACCGAATATCCCGATCAGGACATATATCTTTATGCAAAATATAATGCAACATTTTTAGGATTTAATGAGAGCGGAGTAACCGACAGTTCAAATAATGCCTACAGCATTATTGCCGATCCGGACGATCCTTCAAACAGCTGCATTAAGTTTTCGTCACCAAAGGGCTCGACCAACAATATAGAATTGGGTATGTACGATGCGACCGGTTCAAAAGCATTCAGATTAAAAGCTAAAACGACCTACACAATAAGCGCAAAGGTCAAGGTACTGCCAGGTATGAAGGGCGGGGAGCTTAAATTAATGCAGGGCAGCCAGTCTGTCTATAATCCCGCCCGTCCAAAGCTTGTTATCAGCGGCTTTAATTACCGTTGGAACAATGTTACCGGAGAATCAGGAACAGATTGGATTACCGTAACCGGCAGTTTCACCACAGGTGACACCCTTTACACCGACGAGATTTATTACATTTCAGCCGATAAGTTGTATTTCGGTCTCAGCGGTCTGCCCGACGGCGGAAGCGCCAATGACGTTCCTGCATCGATACTTATTGATGATGTCCTTATAAGTGAACTCAGCGATACTGTACCTGAAGGTGCGGTTGCCATATTCTTTGAGAACAACTTCGGCAAGGTAAACACCATTTACGGCTATCCGGGCGAAGAACTTATACTTCCTGTTCCGGACAAGGTGACCGCCAGACATTTTGTCGGCTGGTTCACCGATAAGCAGCTGTACAATCAGTATACCGAAACGGTTTTCGGCAACGAAAGTATTACGCTTTACGCCAAGTGGCAGTCTGAGGACTGGATATGTGATTTTGAGAATTTCAATGCCTTGCTGCTCGGTAAGGCTTTTGAACTTGTGACCGAGAACGGAAACACCTACATGAAGTATCGCGGCGATAACAAAACCTCTGATTCGAGAACGGTATTCAACAATGCCGGCGTATCTTTTGCAGGCTATCACGGAAACGAATACATAGTTGAGTTTGATTATCGCCTGAAAAGCTCTGATTCGACATTCAAAGCACTTTTCATGCAGTCGGCAAGCGGCAACGCCTGGGCCACTGCTACCAGCGTTGAAGAAATAACGGGACGACTGTCAGGCGGATCTGCATGGCAGAAGGCCTCGATATCTATGACTGCAAAGGCAAATACCAATAACCTGAGCTTTTTCAATATTTCAATTAAGGGCGCCGCGGAGCTTGATATCGACAATGTCGTGTTTAAGACCGTAAGCGATCATTCGTCCAACTACGGCAGCACATCGGTCGTATTTGAGACCGGCTGCGATATCAAGGCTGATCCTGCTTTCGGCGATCCGGGCGACACCTTCAGATTCCCCGAGCTTACAAAGGCAGGCTATACCTTTGCAGGTTGGTATGAGGATGCGTCGTACATGACGCCGTGCAGCAGTAATGAATTTGACAAAAATCCCAAGACGCTGTATGCCAAATGGTTTATAGGCAATGTAAATGAAGGATTTGAAAACCTGCCGAGTGATATTGTTAAGGTCCTTGCAACCTGCTACAGCTTCAATACACCCGACTCTCCTACATATAAGGCAGAGGGTATAAGAAGCGGAAGCACCTCCATTTTCCGTGACGGTACGCAGACCGCAACAAGAAGCTTTGCACTTTGCCGCGACACTTCGTCAATGCTGAAACAGGGCGGCCAGTATACTCTTACCTTCTATGTCAAGCCCACAAGCGTTACCGATTCAGCAGGCACGATCTCGCTTGCCGGTGTAAGCGTTAACACGAGACTTACCAAGCCGAACACCACCGAAAAGATAATCGATTACGGAAATCTTAAGGTCGGAGAGTGGAACAGGATAACTTATACATTTACCGCTAAGGATAACTACATAGGACTTATGACGGTCGGCGGAGCTGATATGTATTTTGACGACTTTAATGTCGCTCTTACGGGCTATACAGGTTCTTCGACCGGTGACTCAAGTGTTCCGGCGGTCGTATTCATAACTCTGGCATTTGCGGCGGCGGCAGTATTTGTTATAAACAGTATAATCTCACACAGCTACCCCTGTTGTAAGGGTAAGAATGGAGCAGCATATGAAAATATCATTTAAAAAAGTTATAAGCTCACTGTTTATCGCCTGCACGATCCTCGGAGCTCTTGCCGGATGTAGCGGCAGCGGCAAAGATTCAAGCAGCGGCGGCAGTGCTGCCGCTTCTGCCGGAAGCAACTCATCGGGGGCCATAAAGGTTCCGGGCAAGGACGTTGCTGCCGATTCAAAGTATGCCGATCCGGATTGGGATCCGTATGCAAGCATGCCGGAGAGCATTAAGGGCTCTACAGTCAGATTTGCTACATGGCGTGACCATACTCAGTCCGAGGGTGCGCTTGCGCTCAGCACGATAAATGACGATATCGGCATAAAGGTCGAGCTGTTTATGGTTCCTCAGGCAAATTATATTCAGAACCTTCAGGCCAAAATTGCATCAGGCGATATCCCGGATGTCTGTCTTTCAAACGAAGGTGATCAGTCTTTTCCGCTTACGATGCAGATTTTGCAGCCTATCAACAAGTGCTCGACCATCGATCTTAACGAGCCGTTCTGGGATCAGGGAATGATAGCAAGGAGCACCTTCAATGGTGACATCTATATGCTCAACTCAATAGGCTCACCGTGGGTCGGTGCCGACTTCGTTTACTACAATAAAAACCTGTTTGAAGAAAACGGCATAAAGACTCCTCAGCAATACTATGATGAGGGCGAATGGACCCTTGACAACCTCAAGAAGGTGCTCAAGGATGTCAAATCCATAGGCAGCAACTATCAAGGCGGTATGATGACGCCTCAGATGATAACCGCTATATATGACACGGCATTCATCAAATACGATTACAAGACCGGAATTTTCTCAAACAATGTAAACGATCCGAACCTTGTAAAGGCGTATCAGTGGTATGCCGATGTCAGAGATGAGGGCTTACTCGGAGGAAGCTATCAGAAATTTATGCAGGGCCTTACTGGTATCGTTATAACCGATTCTTTCGGACTCCGTAAGGAAGGCTATTTCAAGGAAATGTCTGCTGATGACATAGGATATGTTTATCTGCCGACCGTTGATGTCGGCGGTAAGCAGATGTTCTCTTCAAACTACCGTATGTACGGTATCGTAGCCGGTGCCAAGAATCCGGATGCAGGAGCTTACTTCATCCGCTACTGGCTCGATAATGAAAACTATGACCTTACCCAGCTTTGCATAACTGCTGATGCGACCCAGTTCTACCTTGATATAGGCAATCACCCTGCCGATGAAAAATTCTACAGCTTTGATGAAGCAGGCAGCGTTTCGATAGGCAGCAGAAACGATACGGCATTCACAAGCCCTGTTACAGGCGCACCTGCGGCACAGGTTAAAACAAAGATCCAGTCGGTCTCCAATCTTGTTGACACTGCAGTAAAGAATTTGAACGAGATCGTAAGTAAATCAACAGCCGCTTATAACTGATAAAAATTATTAAGAGGTTTTACCATGAGATCTAAATTATTTACAAAGATCGTCAGCATGATATCGGCAGTGGGCATTGTTGCATCACTTGTCACCGTGCTGGCTGTATCTGATCTGAGCGCGGCAGGAAGCGTATATTACCTCAATAATGCCGGCAGCGTCACGACCGTTTCGCTTGAAAACGGCGCGGCTCTGCCGACGCCTGAGGCGCCGATACCTTCAATGCCGTTCAAGGGTTGGTACAACAAGGATCTGTCACAGAAATACACGACAGCCGGAGACAATACGAGTCTTTACGCCGTGTGGGAGTCAAACGTGCTTTCCTTTGACGACGGTACCGGACTTTATCATCCGCATAACGGCGAGGGCGGATATTCAAAGCTTGGTCAGGTCGGCGGCATGACGCCGCATACCGTGACCGATGACCCTACCGGTTCAGCGACCAATAAGGTCATGTACCTGAACCTTACAGGCAACAAAAACAATACCAACATGGCTTTCCTCTCGGTCAGTGGGACCGAAAAAGGACTTGAGCTTGCGTCAAACACAAAATATGTGCTCGCTTTCAGGTATTATATACCGACCAGCACATCAAGCAGTATTCAGGTCCAGTTCCGCGGCGCGGTAGCTGAGGGCGTGGGCAAATCAGGCGGTAAGGCGGCGACTCCTTACACCCAGATGACATTTACAGGTGTTACATCAGGCTGGCAGGATGCATCGCTTACCTTTACCACCGGTGATACCGCGCAGTTCCCACTCCTTATGATGAATGTTTATGATTACACCGGTTCGTCCAAGATATATATTGATGATATCGCACTTTCAGCAATAAGCGATCCGGAAAAGACTTATACCTTCAATAATCGCGGCACAGTATCAGAGACTACGCTCAGTCTCGGTGCCGGTCTGCCGGAGGTTAAATCGTCCACATTCCTTGGCTGGTATGACAAGTCGCTTACATACCGCTTTGTATCGGCTCCTATATACGGTACCGAGCTGTATGCGAAATACGACGGCGTATTGCTTGATTTTGACAGCGACGGGATCTTTAATCCGAACAACACTTCGGGCAAAGATGTCACACTGTCAAGGTCTGACGCCGCTCCCGGTGTTACCGGCTCGGCGCTCCTTGCGGATCTGAGCGGTGTAACGGGCACAGTCAATGTCGGTCTTGAGGGTGCAGTCGGCTCCGGTTCGGGACTTACACTTACCGACGGTAAGATGTATAAACTGAGATTCAGATATTACGCTGAAAATGTAAGTGCTGACGGCGTCAGCATAAAGATCGGCTCGTCTGCAATAGACGGCGTCGGCAGGACCGGCGGCACTAAAAACGACAGCCTTTCAGGTGGAGAAGTGATCGTTACAGCTGCAAACGCAGGCAAATGGGTCGATGCAGAAACCGTATTTACATATTCGGCGGCATCAAATAACGAAAAGTCATATGTTATTCTGATGGTGCGTGACAACGCTTCGTCACCTGCCGCAAAGGTGTGGATAGACGATGTTGACATCAGACCTTATGCGGTCGATGTTACGGTGCCTGATTTTGTTATGGACTTTGAAAACGGATTCAAGTGGAGCGTTGATGCTGCAAACAGATACAGCGAAAACAGCTCAGGCGATTCCAACTTTGACGATAACGATACTTCTCTCGGCAGCAATTACGTTTCACGCGGACAGTTGAAAACCGAGGACGGAAACACCTTCTTCAACGTCAAGAACTTCCGCAATCGCAACGGATATTACCGTTTTGCAATAGATGACGGAAGCCGTCTGTTCGAGACGGTCGCCGGCGGAATTTACAGGGTATCATTTGATTATCGCCTTAACTACTGCCATGATGCTACATCGATAGGTGTTGCCTGCCTTGAGCCTAACAGCAACAGGCTGAGACCTATCGCGACCGTTGCTTCTTTCAAGCGCGGCGATGCGAACGGCTGGCAGCATGCAGATGTCACATTCTACTGCACATCTGATGACCTTAAAAATCTTGTGATATTTGATTACAGTGAGATAAGCATACCGGTCGAATATGCTACCGATATAGACTTTGATAACGTTGTTGTCAAGACATATTCGACATCGGGCGACAAGACCGTTATAACCTTTGACTCAAAGGGCGGCAGCGCATGCGAACCGCTCCTTGTTGAGGACAATACCAGAGCAAGCGCTCTCCCTGTACCTTCAAAGTACGGCTACGATTTCCTCGGATGGAAATTCGACACCGCACTGGGAACCGAAAGCCTTGACGAGGGCATGCTCATTGAGCACGGTCAGATAGACGCTTATGCCACATGGAAGATCAACGACAGTTTTGTCGAGCTGTCGTTCAAGACCAATGTTCCTGATTACGACAACACAGTTCAGCCAATAATGGTCAAGAAGGGCGAGCCGATAGACAATATGCCGGCTGATCCTTCGATATCAAACCATGAGTTTGTGGGCTGGTATCTTGACCCCAACTTTAAAACGGCTCTTAATAAGAGTTCAGCTCCTTCGGTTTCGGGCACGGTATATGCGAAGTGGAAAGTACATGAAAATGTTCTTACCGCCGACCAGTATCCTACCGAATACTTTAAGAAGCTTGAATATGCTTCAGACCGTTGGAGCATAGTTGCTGATCCCGAGACCGGGAACAAGGTCTGGCGCTATTCGTTTGCCGACGGCAGCAACCAGAGCACGACGGCGACTACCAGATTTACTCTTTCTGACGGCGTCAACCGTATGAGAGCCTTCCCGGGTTCAAAATATACCGTTAAGATCAGGTATAAAATGCTTGAGATCAAGTCTGACGTCGTTCAGTTCAACGTGACTACCGCCACTGAAAAGGCAACGTGGACTAACAACAGCAATTCGACCTATCTGTCAGCCGATACTGCGACAGACGGCAAGTGGAAAGAGGTCACGTTCACATTCAATGCGACCTATAAGAGCGGTCTTGAGGATTCAAACTATATCGCTATCGGTGCCTACGGCAACGCCAAGTTCTATATAGAAAGTGTGACCGTTACGACCAATCTTGATTTCGACTACCTAAACGTTTACGGCTCATATGTTGCGTTCATTAAGAACAACGGTCAGCCGACCGAGTTCATGAACGGTGAAGTCGGTGCAAATGTCGATCTTTTCACACCTAAACGCGCCGGATATATATTTGACGGCTGGTACACGGATTCATCATTCGAGACAAAGATAGATGAACTTACATTTGATGAAAACGTGGTATTCGCATATGCCAAGTGGAGACTGGGAAGAATAGACGAGAGCTTTGAGGACTTCAACCTCAACGAAAAATTCTTTGCAATGTCGGAAGCATATACGATATATAACAGTGAGATTGAAGGCTTTGATCCTGCAAATGTCCACAGCGGCAAAGGATCTCTGCTTCGCAACTCAGGAAAGACGGGAAGCAAGGCGTTTACGCTCATTCGCTCTCTTTACAACGCTCTGGATATCGGCGGCAAGTATAAGTTCTCGATCTATGTAAAACCGACCAATGTTACAAATCCCAACGATGTCATAACACTTGTCGGACTCAACAACTTTATCAGCATTGCCAACTATCAGACCGTTGCGGAGATCGCCAAGGTAGGCGACCTTAAGGTCGGAGAGTGGCAGCAGATATGGATAGAGGCCGAGAGCAAGTTCAAGTATTACGGTATTGCTACCGGTGCCGGAAACGACATCTATTTCGACGATGCGTCAATAGTGCTTGACGGTTATACCGGAAGCGCCGCCGGCGGTGCCGAGACGGGTGATCGCAGCGTTTCGCCGATAGCTGTTGCCATAGCAGGCATTGTGTCTGCTGCAGCGGCGGCGTTCGTGATTTATACTAACAGCAAAAAGTGTGTTCGCTGACGTTTTGGGGCTTTGCCGGCAGCGGCAAAGCCCCTGTCTCTGTAAAATCAGACAGGCAGCCCCAAAGCATCGGAACTCAAAGAAAATTAATATGCCGTTTTTCCCGTGATTTTGCGGCAGCCCAAAAGCGATGCAGTTTACGGTATGATGTTTGAATCATATGTGCCTTGCAGCGCAGCGGAAAGGAGTAGTTGACTTGAAACCTTTCAACGACATGACAGTTATCGACATAAACGAGGTCCTTACGGTTTTTTCACCGAACGGCAGAAGATATGAGATAAAAAACAGACCTTGCTACGGATTGTCATTCTGTGAATCCGGAATGATCTGTTACTACCATAACGGAAAGACCATAGTATCAGATAAGAATCATGCCGTGCTTATACCAAAAGGCTCATCGTATTATCTTCACGGTTATGAAACGGGCTATTTCCCGGTAATGAACTTCTTATGTGACAGAGACGATCTGTTTGATGAATTTATAACTATCGAGCTGAAAAAGCCTGATGTTCTGGTGAAAAAGTTTGAGCAGCTAAAGAGAATATATCTTCAGAGTCAGTACCGCGCAAAATCAATGAGCGTGTTTTACGATATACTTTCGACGATTTCCGAAACCGATAATAATGTGAATTATCTCACTAAAGAGCTTGCGGATTATATTGAAAAGAATCTGTCGGATCCGTTTTTGACCGTAAGTGAGATAGCGGCAAGCGTTAAAATAAGCGAGACATACTGCCGCAGGATGTTTACACAGAACTTCGGCGTATCGCCGAAGCAGTACCTTATCGATATGAGGATAAAGCTGGCAAAGCAGCTGCTTCTGGAGGACGAAAAGCTAATAAGCGACATTGCCGAAAGCTGCGGCTTCGGCAGCGTATATCATTTCAGCCGGACCTTCAAGCAGGCTACCGGAATGTCGCCGACAGAGTATCGCAGGAGCGTTAATATATTACTCAAAATTTAGCTCGAAAATATCAAATGAAAATCGGTTTTACTATTTACCAAACTTAAAAATCCGATATAATTATATCAAAGGGAAATTAAATATAATTTGCGTTAAAGGAAGTAAGAGGCTTTATGGAATTTTCCAATAAGACGGCAATAGTTACCGGCGCCGCTTCCGGCATGGGACTTTTGTTCAGTCAGCGCTTTGCAGACGAGGGCGGCAGGGTCGTCATGGTCGATATAAACGGTGATGCGCTCAAAAGCGCAGCAGCCGAAATTGAGAAGGCTCACCCCGGCACAACACTTACCGCTGTCTGTGATGTCAGACACTATGATGAAATATGCAAGGTTTGTGCCGATACTGTTAAAACCTTCGGCACCATCGACGTGATGATAAACTTTGCCGGCGGTGCCGCAGTAAGGATACTCGGCGTGGCAAATGAGGTAGAGTTCCCGGATGTGCCCATTGAGGTATATGATTGGGGCATTGACGTAAACTTAAAAGCGCAGTTCTATTTTGATCATGCCGTTATGAAATATATGCGTGAGCAGAAAAGCGGCGTTATAATCAATATAGGTTCTGTGACCGGTGCTGAAGGATGCGCCAAAAGCGTTGACTACTCCGCGGCAAAGAGCGGCGTTATGATAGGACTTACAAAGTCGGTCGCCCTCTACGGAGCACAGTACGGCGTGCGCTGTGTTTGCGTTTCTCCCGGTCCGGTGCTTACAAGGCCCGGTATGGCAAATATGAAAACCGCACTCGGCAGAGCGGCTGAGCCTGAGGAAATAATAGATGCATGCTTATTTTTGGCGTCTGATAAAAGCGCGTTTACGACCGGTGTAAACATACTTATAGACGGCGGACGCGTAATAGCACGCGACAGAACTTAAAGGAAAAGAAGCGAAATAATATAATGAATAATGAAATCTCATTTATCGGACACAGTAAGCCGCTGCTTACTGCTATGGTCCAGGCAAAAACGCCTGAGGAGGCGTGCTGCATAATAACTGATTCAATTTACGACGGAGCCGAGGCTTTCGGAATACAGCTGGAAAATCTGGAAAAACAGTACCGCAGCATCGAAACATTGAAATCTATCTTTAGTCACTGCGGCGATAAGCCGATATACATTACGAGTTACCGCAATTCGGAAAGCACAGGATATACCGATGAAGAGTGTGAAGAGTATCTTCTTATGGGACTTAAAGCCGGTGCAAAGCTGTGCGATGTTATGGGCGACATGTATAAGCAGGAAAAGTACGGCATCACCTACGATGAGGAAGCAGTGAAAAAACAGCGTGAGCTTATAGATAAAATACACGGTCTTGGCGGCGAGGTGCTTATGTCAGTCCATTTTTATGAGTTCTTTGATGAAGATGCAACCATGAAGGTGGCACATGCGGTCGAAGACAGGGGAGCTGATATCGTAAAGATCGTGAACGGGTCATATACCGAGGATCAGATGTATGCAAATATCAATATCATACACAGAATGAAAAAAGAGCTGCATGCAAAATTTCTTTTTCTTGCAAACGGCAAATACTCAAAACTTATAAGACTGTTCGGACCGCAGCTCGGCGTATGTACATATCTTTGCGTGCAGAGCTACAGACCGATAAATTCAAAGGAGCAGCCCAAGCTGCGTGCCACCAAGGCAATAAGAGATAACATAAACTGACGAAATTTGAGGTGGAATAATGAAAGCTATATTGGTCAAGGATGACGATAAAAGAAGCCTCGTATGGAGTGATGTTCCCGATCCCGTTATGTCAGACGAGGATGTACTTGTTAAAATAGAATATGCAGCACTTAACCGTGCCGATCTTATGCAGCGTGAGGGCGACTATCCGCCGCCTCCCGGATGTCCCGATTGGATGGGACTTGAAATCTCCGGTACCGTTGAAAAGGTCGGAGCGACCGCGGCAAAGCTGTCGGACTGGAAGCCTGGCGATAAGGTGTGCGCACTGCTCGGCGGCGGCGGATACGCCCAGCATGTAACGGTCAAGTATGATATGCTCATGCCCGTGCCTGAGAATTGCTCAATGGCTGAGGCTGCCGCAATGCCCGAGGCGTTTGCCACCGCTTACCTGAACCTTTTCTGGGAGGGAAAGATTGAAAGCGGCAACACGCTCCTTATGAATGCCGGTGCCAGCGGTCTGGCAAGCGTTGTAATACCTATGGCAAAAGCGTTCGGCGTCCGTGTCATCACGACCGTGCTGAATAAAGGAATTGCTGAGTCGATAACACACCTCGGTGCTGATGTAGTTGTCAATACCGATGAAATGGATATTGTAGAGGTTTTGAAGCAGCAGCTGGAGGACGGCCACTCGGTCGATGTAGCCATTGACTGTCTCGGCGGCGAAGTGATGGGCAGATGCCTGCCGTATCTTACCCACGGTGCACGCTGGATCATGATAGCGGCGCTTGCAGGAAGAGAAACATCGATAGATCTCAAAAATATATATGTAAGAAACGTCCGTATCATAGGCAGCACTTTGCGCTCAAGGACACCTGCGGTCAAGGCTCAGATACTTTCCGAGCTGGTCAAAAAAGTATGGCCAAAGGTATCAAGCGGCGAAGTCAGACCGACTATATATAAGATACTGCCTATAACCGAAGCGGAAGCCGCTCACGATATACTTTATCGCGGTGAAAACGTAGGTAAGGTCGTTTTGAAGGTCGATTAAGACCGCTTTAAATTTGCTGACGCCTTTTCATTATATTTATTTCCTTTAAGCGGAACGCGCCCACTGTGAAAACAGTGGGCGCGTTCCGCTTTACATGTAATTTTAGTAATAATTATGTAAACTTTTTTAACCGTTCTGTTGCTTGCAAGTTTACATAACAATGATATAATTAAATCAGGTTGTGGTGGAACACAACAAATGCCACATTTCGGGGGGTGCGGTATGGTCTTTTCAAGTCCTGTTTTTGTATTTTTGTTTTTGACGTCAACCTTGCTTTTGTACTACATTATTCCGGGTATAAAGGCTAAAAATGTTCTTCTGACCGTCATGTCGATCATATTTTATGCATGGGGCGAGCCGGTCTTTGTGCTGCTTATGCTGCTGTGCATAGCGGCAAACTACATTTGCGCCGTTTTTATAAATAAAAGCAGAGGCAAACCGTCGTCAAAGGTCTTTCTGACGTTTGGCTGCGAGGTAAGTCTATGTATACTCGTTGCCTTTAAATACAGCGGATTTTTGGTCTCGACCTTTAACGGTATTACCGGGCTGTCGCTTGGGGTGCCGCAAATAAAAATGCCGATAGGCATATCGTTTTACACATTTCAGGCGATGTCATTTACTATAGATGTGTACCGCGGCGACGTCAAAAAAATGCCTGGCTTTTTAGGCTTTATGATGTATGTTTCGCTGTTTCCCCAGCTCGTCGCCGGACCCATCGTGCGGTTTACCGATATTGAGGATCAGATAGACAAGCGCACGATCAGTGTGACCGGCTTTGCAAAGGGCCTGCGCCGTTTCGTGACGGGACTTGCGAAAAAACTGCTTATTGCCGATTACGCATATGGACTGGTTAAGACATTTATAGGCGGAGACCTTTCCTCTGCGCCGGTGTTCTCGGTCATAATGGGCATGTTGTTTTATTCGTTTTACATATATTTTGACTTTTCCGGATATTCCGATATGGCGATAGGCATGGGCAGAATGTTCGGGTTTAAATATCCCGAAAATTTCATGCATCCGTATACAGCGCTTTCGGTCACCGATTTCTGGCGGCGGTGGCACATAACGCTCAGTACGTTTTTCAGGGATTATGTATATATACCTCTCGGAGGAAACCGGAGGGGCAGAGCCCGTCAGGTGCTCAACCTGTTTATAGTGTGGGCGCTTACCGGGCTGTGGCATGGTGCAAGCTGGAATTTTGTGCTGTGGGGCCTTTATTATTTTCTTATACTTGTGCTTGAAAAGTTAGTCCTTGGCAGATTGCTTCAAAAGCTTCCGCGGATACTGCGGCATATCTGGTCGCTGCTTGTCGTGTACATCGGCTGGACGATATTCTATTTTGAGTCGTTTCCGAAACTCGGACAGGCTTTATCAATAATGTTCGGCTTTTCGGGACACGCATTTGCCGACCGGGTGCACCTTACAATGCTTTACAACAACATTCCATTCATTATAATAGCCATAATAGGCTGCCTGCCGGTAGGACCGTTTGTAAAAGGAATGTTTGGGAAGCTGAAAAGGCGCGATTTGCGGTTTGGCGTGGCTGAGGCTTCGCTCACCGTGGTCTATAATGCGGTACTGATGTTTTTATGCATCGCAGCGCTTATCGGCGCTACGAACAGCCCGTTCCTTTATTTCAGATTTTAAGCGAGGCGGTATATATATGAGAAATACGATCAAAAAAATATATCTTCTGTCTATCGCGGTGGTACTTGTGCCGCTGTTTGTAATAGCCGCTGCAAGCCTTTTCGGCAAGGACCGTGAGGTGTCAGAAAAGGAACGCCGCGAGCTGGCGCAGAAGCCAAAATTCACATTCCGCTCCATTTTTGACGGCAGTTATGAGACCGCATTTGAAAAGTATTACAGCGATCAGTTCCCGATGAGGGATTTCCTTATATCAGCCAACGGCAGGCGTGAAAATATCTTTTCGGGCTTAAGGTCACGCGACGACGGCATAGTGGTCATTAAGAATATGCCCGAAGATGCCGAAAAAACGGACGACAATACCGACAAGCCGTCGCCCGACGCGGCATCATCCGATACGGTTCAGGAGCCGGAGGACAAAACGGGCGATGCAAAGGAAAACGGTTGGGAAAAATACGACGAAGCAGACGTATACGGCTATACGATTTTAAGCGGCAAATCGGCAATGGAGGTCTATGACAACAGCTATAAAAAGCTCGGTGAATATGCTGCGGTCATAAACCGGCTGGCTGACAGGCTGCCCGATACAAAGGTATATAATGTCCTCATCCCGTCTGCTATCGAATTTTACGCTCCGGCAGAATACAATCAGTCAAAGCAGAAGTCACAAAAACATGGAATAGAGTATGTTTATGAGCGCCTCACAGATGCCACAGGGGTCGACGTATACGGCAATATTTCTCAGCATACCGACAAATATCTTTATTTCCGTACCGACCACCACTGGACTGCACGCGGTGCATATTACGGGTATATAGGGTTTGCCGCTGCTGCCGGCTTTTCACCGGTCGATATAGGCACGCCGTCGGGCAAGGTGGAGGGCTTTGTCGGAACGCTGGACTCAAAGGTCAACGGTGCGCTTAAAAAATATCCCGATTCGGTCGAATATTTCATGCCGCAGGTAAATACCGAGGCTGTTATATACAAAAACCTTTCAATGACCGGCGGAGTGCATATACCGGTCGTAGCAGAAAGCACACAGAGCACCAATAAATACATGATATTCATAGACGGTGACAACGCGCTAACAAAGATAACTACAGATGCCGGCACGGGAAGGTCGCTCCTCATTTTAAAGGACAGCTTTGCAAATGCCATTGTGCCGTGGCTGTGCAACAATTATTCCGAAATATATGTTATAGACCCACGTTCGCTTTCCTCAGGTGATCTTGCCGGATTTGTCAAAGACAATAATATAGGCGAGGTCGCGGTTGTGAATTACATAATGTCCACAAGAAACGATAAGTATATGAAAGGGCTTAAAAATGTGGTGGGGTGATATTTGGTGCTATGGGTATTGAAAAAGTAAAATTACCTGCCAGGAAGCATCCGCGGTTACGCGATTATGATTACAGTTCAGACGGTGCATATTTCGTGACGATATGCACTAAAGACAGAAATGCATTTTGTCAAAAATAACTGCCGGATCGATAGAATACAGTGAATATGGCAGGATAGCCGAGAAACAGTTATTAAGCCTTGAGGAACGCTATCCTTTTGTCAAACTGGACAAGTATGTCATAATGCCAAATCACATTCATATGATGTTGATTTTAAGCGGAAATGCGGCGGGAGCAATCCCCGCCGAAGATAGAAGAAAATAATAAGGCATGGAACCTTTGTGATCATACAAAGGTTCCATGCCATTTTATATACTTATAATTAACAACTTATGTATCAGACCCACGGTCCGAAGCCCTGATCCTTATCGTCATACGGCTTGCTCGAGGAACTGTTTGACGAACTGCCGGATGATGACGTAGAACCTGAACTCGACTGCGAACTGCTTGACGAGGAGGCAGACGAAGACGCACTGCTGCTGGAGTCCTCGGTTTTTGACGGGGTGGAGCCGGCGGCGGTGCCGCTCTTGCTCGATGTATTCGACGGTGACTTGTCTTTATCCTTATCCTTGTCCTTATCTCCGCCTTCAACGTCTATTATAACGTCGCCCCAGTCATCGTTCTTATCATCAACATCAATGACAACATCGCTGCCGGTGCTCTCTGACGAGCCGCTCGGATTATTGCTTACCGTGTCGGACGTAAGAGAACCATTACCCTTTGTATCAATAACGGTACCCTTCTTTTTACACCCGGCGATCAGTGTGAGCACAAGCACAGCACAAAAAATAAGTGCCGCTGTTTTTTTCATTTATGTTCACTTCACTTTCTGTTTTATGTGTATTGCTATTTCTTAAGTTATTATACAATATTACTGTCCGAATGTCAAAATAATTTTGATTTTTATTGAAATAGTAAGAAAAAGTGCTTGAAAAAGGCCACTATATATGGTATAAGTACACATGGGAGAAAATATTGGAAGGATGATTCTATGATAACCTACAATAGCGACAGTAAAATATTCCATCTGTCTACCAAAAGCACAAGTTACGTTTGCGGCATATATGACACCGATGTGCTGCTGCACCTTTATTGGGGCGCTAAAATACCCGAAGAAAACGACTGGGACCTCTATTTTCTGACACGCTACAGAGGCGTTCTCGGAATTGACATTCCGCACGCATCGTCCGGCGTGCTCCGTATGGAGTATCCGACCTACGGCAGTGCCGATCTGAGAACTCCGGCTTTGTCAGTAACATTTTCCGACGGTTCATCTGCATCAAAGCTGCATTATATTTCACATAAAATAACAAGCGGCAAGCCGGCACTGCAGGGACTTCCTGCTACATACACCGAGCAGGGCGACAAGGTCGACACACTTGAAATCGAACTTGCAGATACAGTAAAGGATCTTCATGTTTTCCTTTCGTACAGTGTTTTTGAAGATTATGACATTATCACACGCTCGGTAAGACTTGAAAACCGCGGCGAGAAGTGCACCGTTAATTCCGTAATGAGCGCATCGATCGATCTGCCCGAGGGCGCAAAATTCGATATGATCCACCTTGACGGTGCGTGGGCAAGAGAAAGGCATGTTGCAAGACATCCTCTTTTCTGCGGAAAACAGTCGGTCGACAGCAAGCGCGGAGCAAGCAGCCATTTTCACAATCCGTTTGTTGCATTTCCAAAGAGAAATACCGATGAGGATTCAGGCGAAGTATATGCAATGAGTCTTGTTTACAGCGGTAATTTTGAAGCCGGTGCTGATATGGATAGCTATGATACCGCGCGCCTTTTTGCCGGCATAAATCCCTTCGGTTTCTCATATGTGCTTGAAAACGGTGAGCAGCTCCAGGCGCCCGAAGCTGTGCTGGTTTATTCAAACGAAGGTCTCGGCGGCATGTCGAGAATTTTCCACAAAGCGTACCGTGAGCGCCTTGCACGCGGCAAATTCCGCGATATCGAGCGTTATGCGCTCATAAATAACTGGGAAGCCACATATTTTAAATTCACGGAGGAAAAGCTGCTCGAGATCGGCAGAAAGGCAAAGGAAATAGGTCTTGATCTGCTTGTACTTGACGACGGCTGGTTCGGCAAGCGTAATACCGATAACTGCTCGCTCGGTGACTGGTATCCTAATAAAGAAAAGCTGCCGGACGGACTTTCGGGTCTTGCGGATAAGCTCAATGCTATCGGTCTTAAATTCGGTCTCTGGTTTGAGCCTGAAATGGTCTCTCCTGACAGTGATCTTTATCGCGCGCATCCCGATTGGGCACTGCACATAAACGGCAGGGAAATGACAAAGGGGCGCAATCAGTACATCCTCGATCTTTCGAGGAACGATGTCTGCGATTACATAATCGAAAGCATTTCAAATGTGCTTTCAAGCGCAAACATCGAATATGTAAAGTGGGATATGAACCGCAATATGACCGAAATAGGCTCTGATAAGCTGCCGCCCGAAAGACAGGGCGAAGTCGTTCACAGGTATATTTTGGGACTGTACAGAATACTTGATACCATAACCTCACGCTTCCCCGACGTGCTGTTTGAGGGCTGCTCCGGCGGCGGCGGAAGATTTGATCCCGGTATTCTTTATTACATGCCGCAGACCTGGTGCAGTGACGACAGCGATGCCGTCGAAAGGCTGTACATACAGTACGGCACGAGCATGTGTTATCCTTATTCATCGATGGGCGCGCATGTATCCGCATGCCCTAACCATCAGGTGGGACGTACGACACCGTTCAAAATGCGCGGTGATGTTGCGACGGCAGGTCAGTTCGGTTATGAAATGGATCTTTCAAAGCTTACCGACGAGGAGACCGAACTTGCAAAGCAGCAGATAAAGCGCTACAAAGAGCTGGGTCCCGTGTTCCACAGGGGCGACTGCTACCGCCTTTCCTCTCCGTTTGAGTGCAATGAAGTAGCTATAAACTTTGTTTCAGAGGATAAAAACACCGTCATTTTGTGCAAATATAACATCAAAGGCTATGCAAGTCACAAGATCCTTTACACCAAGCTGCGCGGACTTTGCGGCGAAGCAAAATACAAGAACAGGATAACCGGCAAGGTGTATTCCGGTGCGGCACTTATGAATATAGGATTTGAATGGCTGCTGTACAATGATTATGAAAGTGAAATAGTGGTGTTTGACCGTATATCGGATTGAACTTTCCTGAAGATTTGAGGTAGATTATCATGCGTGAAAAATTATTGTTCAATTATAATTGGAGATTTCATGAAGGTGAAATAGATTCCGGACGCTATCCTTCCGAAAAAGGACCGCTTTACCAGCATGCCAAGGCCGAATCAGCTAACTGGGGTCCGGCATCAAAAAATTATCTTGACAACACGACATGGTGGCCAAAGGATAAGATCGGCTCGACCGAAAACTGGCAGACCGTTATTCTGCCGCACGACTATGTTATTTCACACACCCCGGATAAGGAGTACAATGAGGGACTTGGCTTTGTCGAGACCCCCAATGCATGGTACAGAAAGACATTCAAGCTGGACGAAAGTGACCGCGGAAAGCATCTCACCGTCTATTTTGAAGGCGTTACCAACTGCTGCACGGTGTATGTCAACGGCTGTATTGCCAAGCGCAATTTTTGCGGATATGTTCCGTTTGAGGTCGATATAACCGACTATGCGGTCTACGGTGATCAGCAGAATGTTATTGCTGTACACATCGATGCGTCGAGCCATGAAGGCTGGTGGTATGACGGCGGCGGTATCTACCGCAATACATGGCTTATAAAGACCGATATGGTATCGGTCGATATGTACGGCGTATATGTCGCACCTAAAAAGATAAGCGACAGCGAATGGGAGGTCCCGATCGAGACTACTTTACGCAATGACGACTACAAAAATCACCGCGTTTATGTTAAGAATGACATTACCGATAAGGACGGAAATGTCATTGCGACCGTCACACAGAGCGTAAATGTTCCGCTTGAAAACAAAGCGACCATTAAGCAGAAGATCACGGTGAACGATCCTATGCTCTGGGATACCGAAACACCCAACCTTTATTATTGCAAAACTACCGTGCTGCGCGGCAATACCGAGATCGACAATGTTACCACACACTTCGGCTTCAGGACGATACGCTTTGACTCCGAACACGGATTTTTCCTTAACGGCAAGCATGTTGTAATTAAGGGCGTTTGCTGCCACGAGGACTACGGCTTGCAGGGCAAGGCTGTCTCTGACCGCATAAAGCGCTACCGTGTAAAGCTGCTCAAGGAAATGGGCTGCAACGGCTACCGCACCTCGCACTACTGCCAGAGCGAGCAGACCATGGACGCCTTCGACAAGGAGGGCTTCCTCGTGATGGACGAAACAAGGTGGTTCGGTTCATGCGACGAATATCTTGATCAGCTCGAGGTATTGGTGAAGCGTGACCGCAGCCGTCCGAGTGTCATTATGTGGTCGCTCGGAAATGAGGAGTATCACCATGTTACGCCGACGGGAAAGCGCTTTCATGAGCGCATGGCGGCACTTGTAAAGCGCCTTGATACAACAAGACCTGTCACAAGCGCAATTTCGGTCGATCCTATAAACGCTTCAATATCCAATTCAATGGATATATTCGGCATCAACTACAACTTAAAGCAGTATGACGGAATACACGAAAAGCATCCGGAGCTGCCGATATTCTCATCGGAAAACTGCGCTACCGGCACTACGCGCGGCTGGTATATGGATGATTGCTTCAAGCGTGGATATATCAATGCGTACGACCATGATACGAACGAGTGGTTCCGAGGCAGGGAGAACACCTGGAAGTTCTTTATGGAACGGGAATGGATAGCCGGAGGCTATCAGTGGGCTGGAATTGAGCACCGCGGCGAGGCTATATGGCCGAGACTGTGCTCACAGTCGGGTGCGCTCGATCTGTTTTTACAGAAGAAGGACGCGTTTTATCAGAACCAGTCGCTCTGGTCCGAAAGACACATGATACACGTTCTGCCGCATTGGAACTGGCGCGGACGTGAGGGCGATATTATAAACGTATGGACATATACCAACTGCGAGCAGGCTGAGCTGTTCTTGAACGGCAAGAGCCTCGGCAAAAAGGATATAGAAAAGTACGGTCACGGTTCGTGGGAGGTAGAGTACACTCCGGGCGAGCTGGTGGCAAAGGGCTATATCGGCGGTAAGGAGGTAGTTTCCGACCTCGTTGTGACCTCGGGCAAGCCGTACGCATTGAAGCTTACCATGCAGACCGAAGCTCTGTTTGCCGACCGTTTTGATGTTGCCGTGCTGCACTGCACCTGCGTGGACGAAAACGGCAACACCGTGCCCGACGCAACGCCTTATGTGTCGTTTAATACTACCGGTAACGGCTTTGTGATAGGTACCGGCTCCGATATAGCGGATCATAACATCCCGGCTTGCATAGACCGTAAGATGCGCGCCGGTGTCATAGCGGCACTTATAGGTACAAGAGGCGAGAAAAAGCCCATTACCGTATACGCAAGTGCGGAGGGTCTGCTGCCTGCAAAGCTTGTAATAGACGTTACCGACCCGGATAATGAACACATCCGTTGAATTTTAAGAAAATCGTAAGAATATAGCGAGCTTTTCTTGAAACATTTTCCTATCCCGTCCTATAAGATAGATGCATGAAAGGATTTTCCTTTCATGCATCTTTTTTTGAAAAATGAGGCGGCAAAAATGAAAATGACGGTTAGAAAAAGAAGAACACGGATAATATGCTCGGTTACAGCAGGAATAATTGCGATAATTACGGCGGCGGCTGTGGTGCTCGGCTGCAGCAGCAATATCGACAAAAGCCGGTCCGAGTATAAAATCGCCGAAAAGCAGGTCAGGGCATACGCAAGGGAAAACGGAATAGACTTCAACAAATATCCTTGTGAGCTTATCGATCTTTTGGCAAGGAATCCTGAGACTGAGGATTATGTTATGTCGTACCCTGCGTGCAAGGATAAAAAACCGACCGATCCGGACGATAACGGAAACGGCAGCGTACCGCTTTATATGCAGTGGGACAAACGGTGGGGCTACAAAAAATACAGCGGCAGCTTTGCAGGACTAACCGGCTGCGGACCGACCTGCCTTTCAATGGCGGCGGTCTATCTCACCGGCGACACAAAGCTTTCGCCGGCTTATGTCATGGATATGTCGCAAAGGTGCGGCTACACAAGGCGCGGAAACGGATCGTCGTGGAAGCTGATAAGCGAAGGTGCGGCAAAGCTCGGACTGACCGCGACCGAACTACCGCTCGATAAGTCGAAAATGACCTCTGCTCTGAAAAAAGGGCATCCGGTGATCATAGTCGTAGGACCGGGTGACTTTACGCAGTCGGGGCATTTCCTTGTTGTAAAGGAATACAAAAACGGTAAATTTATCCTCAATGACCCAAACTCCTATGCCAACTCAAGCAAGGAATGGGAGTATGACACCTTAAAAGGACAGATAAGAAATCTGTGGGAGATATCGTAAAACAGCAGGGCAGCAGATGAAAAGCAACAGGGTATAAAAAGCGGATCGACAAAAATACTGCCGATCCGTTTTTATAATATCCTATTGTGCTGACCTTAATTTAGAAATATAAAAAAATTTTAGATCTAATTGTACCATCGTAGGTTAGTAACTCACCCCTCATCTTTTCAATGTCACAATGCAGATAAATTTCAGTTTAGTAGTGTAAGTGAACAATGAATTAATTGACACTTCGTATCATAATATTTCCTGTAATAAAAGCAAGTAATTTTATGCTTTTTCATTTTAGCCCTCCATATATGCCCCCATATACAGCTGATAAAATAATACCGATCGGGCAGGGGACGGGTGACAAGCGGTGCTTTTAAAGAGTGAATAAAATTAACATCTATAAGAATTTTTTTATTTTTATTAATTTTAATAAAACGACAGATGCCCCCTGCCCCTACAAGACAGTTATACATAAATTGTAAATATATGTCAATCAAAAAGCGACGGTAAACGACAAAAAACAAGCGGACAGCAACGCTGCCCGCTTGCGGTGAGATTGGAATTTGGAATTGTTAGGGTATGATGCTGTTTATTAACTTTTCTTCTGCATACTTATCGCACAATTTTTCATTGTCTGACAAATATTCATTGTCAATTACAATTATCGAAAAATCCTTTTTAATTTTAATTTCAGAAATGGACTGCTTATTACTCGAAATGTTGTCGTATTCATTTGTGTTTATGGCTATCGAATAACCACTGTATTCAAATAATAACCAACCATTCCAAAAATCCAACTCATCAGAGTAAATGCTTTTAATACCAACAGATACCATAAAAGTTTCAATCGGAATAGGAGCATCACCTACAGCTGAAAATACACTACCTACTGTTGTATAAATTCCAGCGCACTTCATTTGTTCAGCATATTTATCAGCCATTTCTTCAAGACCGGGACCGCCTTGTGTGCCAAAAAAAACATAGGCAAATGATTTATCTGCAGGTCCTAAACATTCGGCTGAAAAATCATACCCCGGGAGATGCAAATATTTATATGAAGTGTGTTGAAGAAGCAAATCATTTAAGGTTAAACCAATGTCATGAGTGATTACAGACAAGTCGGATGGCACTGCTAATTTTGGATTGGAAACGGATTTTGTGCTTTTGCATCCTGAAAGTATAAATAATAAAACAATTATACTTAAAAATTTTTTTATTTTCTTCATAAGGCGTTCCTCATTGTAGATAATCGCCAATATACGTAAACGTAACGCCATTTTCTGGATACGGATATGTTGAGATTACTGAGTTGGGTCCAGATAAGCCGTTCCATGTATGAATTACAGTTACCGTTTTATTATTTGCGTCTACTGAAAGGACAACGCCAGTGTGATCGTACCGACCGCCGCTAGCACCGAAAGCTTTGATCCCTGAATCTACGCTAAATATTGACATAGCTATTGGGACCGTCGACGGAGTCGCTAGTCCATTAGTTTTGGCTAAGTTCGCAGCTATATCTTTGCCGTCACCATAAGTGGGCTTTAGCGTTGTATATGTGTTCACAAACCAATTTGATAAATCTACGCATTGCAATCCATAAGCGCCATCAAAATCTCCGCCCTTTGGAGAATTGTTAAAGGCTTGCTGAATAGATTCAGCGCTGTATTTAAGGTCTGTTGATGGCTTGTATTTATTGGCTGGGATTGTTGAGATTACAGTTTCTTTGCGACTACAAGAAATCAACATCCCTGTGTTTGTGACCATAATCCATGCACCTCTATGATCGTTTTCAACCGCTCTGCTGCCAGTCGAATCATGCATATTAATAGGATTATTGCTACAATAAGTAAAAATATTGTATCCAATAATATCTTGATTTGCACCCAATATTCCGTCCTCGTTCACAAACCTCTGAGTCACCGGGTCGTAGTATCTGGAGTTGAGGTAGTAGAGGCCTGTTTCGGTATCATGGCAATAGCCGCGGTAGCAGAAGGGATTGATCACGCCTACGGTGTCGGCTTTGGAGCCGGTGACCGACAAAAGCTCGCCCCACGCGCTGTACTCGTAGTTCACCACGCGCTCGGCATAGTCATCTATTATCGCTATGACATCGCCCTGCGCGTTGTAAAGGTAGAAGAAATACTGTTGTACGCCGTCTAAAACCGTGAACATGCCATATGGCGTGCCCTTGTCGTCATAGAGGAATACAAGGAGATCGTCGCCGGTCGCCATATATTGCAGCCGGTCGCCCACCCAGTAATAATTTGTGGTGACGCCGTTGACGGTTTTCTGCGTACGGTGACCGTTTCTTTGATAGCATTATACAATAAATGCTAAAATATATCAAGAGGTTATGGTGAAAATATGATAAATTTTGGAAATTTTTGATGTAGGGGGAGGGAACAGTGCTTAATTACTTTATTAAAGGCGGCATTAGTCGCCTAAAACGGCATTGAAAAAGCGATAAAGAAACTAAAAAAACAAGCGGGCAGATTACTGCCCGCTTGCGGTGGGATTGGATTGGAGGGTGTCATGATTGGGGAGTGTCAGGAGTATTTTTACTACCGTTATCTTCAATCTTGATTCTTTTACAAGCAACTTTCAATTGATCGCCTGATGAAAACGTGAACATGCCTTCAATATATTTTTCGCGATCACGCAACGGACAGAAATCATAGTTATTTGTATCTTTGGTCTCAAATAATCTATTAATCAGGTTGCTTTTGCTGCTTTCTACACATATAAATTCAAGGATGAAAGGAAAGCCAATACCCCAATAGTCACAAGAAATCATTTCAAAACCGATAGTATCCAAAAAATCTATTGAAATGTTCCTGATACAATATGAATCATCGCTGACGAATGTGTGTAATACCTTTTCTTCACGATCATATGTGAATTCATCAAGAATACAATCGTGTACGTATATGTCACCACCATAGTTAACTGTTTCCAAGTTTGTATAATCAATTATCATAGTTAACCACCAAAATAAATAGAGTTAAAGGGTTCAGGAACAGGTGTACCCGGTGCGTAATGCACGCCATCGTGTTTGTTTTTCCACTTCGGAAGCAAGGTGTGGTAGTGCGACCCATGTTTTAGATCCTCGTCCCACTCGAATATAACGGCTTTACTCATAGGATCAAACCACTGTATTATTTTACCGTTATATGATCCGGAAATTTCTTTCATAATTAAACCATTTGGCTTAAATTCATAAGGATCCAATGTGAAAAACGCTTGCTTTTTAGGGTCTGGAGTTAAAGGGATGTCTGTAGCTTTTTCTTTAGCTTTTACTTTTGGAGCAGCATTAGCAGAGTCGTCGCTTCTTTCGAGATATTTAGGCAACGGCGGCAGTGGTTGTGTAACATCATTTCCTTTAGACCTTGGTAGTGATATTGGTGGAAGAACCGGAGGATTTTTGGCAATCGAATCAACTAAAACGATAGCAGTTAATGTACTTGCTAGAGCAAAAATTAATCCACATGCCGTTGCAGATAAAGCAAATTCACCGTAAGGATCATAATTATTCATCGGATTATTCCCACAGTAGGCAAACATGTTATTGCCGAGGATGCCCTGACCGGTTGAGGCGTAGCCGTCTCCGTTTAAAAACCTCTGAGTCACCGGGTCGTAGTATCTGGAGTTGAGGTAGTAGAGGCCTGTTTCGGTATCATGGCAATAGCCGCGGTAGCAGAAGGGATTGATCACGCCTACGGTGTCGGCTTTGGAGCCGGTGACCGACAAAAGCTCGCCCCACGCGCTGTACTCGTAGTTCACCACGCGCTCGGCATAGTCATCTATTATCGCTATGACATCGCCCTGCGCGTTGTAAAGGTAGAAGAAATACTGTTGTACGCCGTCTAAAACCGTGAACATGCCATATGGCGTGCCCTTGTCGTCATAGAGGAATACAAGGAGATCGTCGCCGGTCGCCATATATTGCAGCCGGTCGCCCACCCAGTAATAATTTGTGGTGACGCCGTTGACGGTTTTCTGCGTACGGTGACCGTTTCTTTGATAGCATTATACAATAAATGCTAAAATATATCAAGAGGTTATGGTGAAAATATGATAAATTTTGGAAATTTTTGATGTAGGGGGAGGGAACAGTGCTTAATTACTTTATTAAAGGCGGCATTAGTCGCCTAAAACGACATTGAAAAAGCGATAAAGAAACTAAAAAACAAGCGGGCAGATTACTGCCCGCTTGAGGTTGGGATTGGATTGGAGGTTGTTAGGATTGGTAAATACTTTTAGTAGTTTGCCCATTCCATGTAATACTTTATATGACTATAATATCTTGAACTATATGCATGGAAAGAAAAAACCATGTTTGTTAAGGAAATTGTATAAACATGCTTTTTCGCTTTCTGTTATGTCAATATATCTGTTCTCTTCTTTCCAATATACAACTGGGCAAGTGTCACAAGCAAAGCATAAAGTACATGAATCATTAAATTTGATAGCAATATTACTACTAAAGCCACAAGAAAGATTGTCTCTATATGATACTTTGTTATTGAATATATTGAGTATTAAGTTCAAGTCATCTGTATTTAAAATGTACGAAACATTAACACCATCATATATGAATATTGCTTCGGCTTTTTTAACATCGTTTAACTTCAGCTTTTTATGATTAAATAAAAATGTAGTTAATAATATAAGAACAAACGAAACCATTGCTAGTATAAAAAGATTTTTCCTCATTATGCTTTTCATTCCTCAAGCATGACCATACTTACTTTTAGCAATTCGTTTACCCCAAAAAATAAATGTTTTTTGATAATAAAAAGTTCTAAATGATCCCAAATCACGCGACATTCTTGCAATATACTTTCCAAAAATCTTCATGTATGAAACTTTACCAGTGCACGCTATCACTTTAGAATTAGTTAATTTTGCAATCATCCAAGCAACATTATTGCCCTCTTTTCCTGCCCCTCCTTTACAACTGAATAGGTGCACACATTCACTTACTTTTTTCTTTTGTAGTTCATCAAATGTGTGTTTTTCAGCAAATCCCATACTCTCACCTTTAAAATGTAGAACGCCCTTGCCTCCATGTAAATATAAGTAGATGTGGTCAATGTCGCCATTCATACCGTTCCAAGCATCGGTAAAATCTTGACGAGTAGAAACACCAATCATGCAGACATTTTTACTATTTGCATTATAATATAGAGAATTTGCAGCTTGAGTATAAAATCCACTATTAGGGTCGTCGTAATATATTACATAAGTTTTGCCATACCCAGTTGAATCTGAATATATTATTGGATTGTTTCCACAGTAAGCAAATAAGTTTAAACCAATCAAGTCATTGCCGGTAACAAGCAATCCATCTCCATTTACAAACCTTTGAGTAACAGGGTCGTAGTATCTGGAATTGAGGTAGTAGAGCCCGGTTTCGGTATCATAGCAATAGCCGCGGTAGCGGAAGGGATTGAGCGTGCCTACGGTGTCGGCTTTGGAGCCGGTGACCGACAAAAGCTCGCCCCATGCGCTGT
>ERZ779895.634-NODE-634-length-46504-cov-4.194730_pt1 | contig 46504 bp, 40 predicted proteins | sample MGYA00511093_ERZ779895 | MGnify/ENA primary metagenome ERZ779895 (study PRJEB29588, sample SAMEA2142970) | human gut metagenome | biome: human gut; feature: human-associated habitat; material: faeces | place: Denmark | collected 2008/2010 ... | reverse complement strand
TACAGCGGCTATAATTGCTGCCAGTTTTTTCATTTTATTTTATCCCCTTTCTTTCTTACATACCGATCAGATCGAACTGCTCAAAGGAAACGACAACCTGGTAATCCTTTTTCGGATTAGGATATTTTACCAGTACAGACTTTAAAGTCTGGCTGTAATACCAACCGCAGTCAGTCTCCTCAAACTTTCTTCTATGAAGAAAATGTGGAATTTCCTTTCCATCTACCGTTACCCAATATGGAGCTTTTTCTCTGTGGATCATGTCCAGAGACATGGTTTCTACAGAGGTAGTATAGGAACCTTCCTGTTTAAAGGTGAGAACGGTGCGCTCCCCAGCAGCCATGGAAATGAAAGTTTTTAAATAGCAGCCCTTTTCATAATCCATAGAAACACCGTCATCTTCATACAGGACAAAGGAACCATCACAGTCAGGCGCGCAAAGAATAGAAATTCCGTTTGGCTGTTCGGTCATAAGATTTTTCATCTGGTTCGTTGCCATTGGAATGATACTGCCGCCTTTTACAAACAGAGGGATACTTCCAAGGTCTACCGGTATTTCAATCGTCTGTCCACCATCGTAAGGAGTCCTTGTATAGAAATCATAAAATTTATTTCCTTCCGGCAGGTAGATCTTACGTGTTGTGGCGCCTTTTTCTACTACATTTGCTACCAGCAGTGAGTCACCAAACATGAAGTCAATGCCTTCTTCATAGCACTTCGGGTCATTTTGGAAAGCACTGCACATAGGCTCCATAATAGGAAGTCCGGTTTCATGAGCACGTTCCATAAGGGAATACAGATATGGGAACAGGCGGTAACGGAGTTTGATAGCGGTTCTGATATATTCTGTGCAGTTGCTGTACATCCAAGGTTCTGTAACCGTGTTGTCAATATTCGTGGAATGGATAGAGAAACGAGGCTGGAAAATACCATTCTGGATCCATCTGACTAACAGCTCTGCTTCAGGAGCAGGTCCGTAGAAGCCGCCAATATCGCAGCCCTGGTTTGCAACACCAGATAATCCCATACCAAGGATCGTGGCAATATTGTATTTTAAAGATTCCCAACAGGTTAAGTTATCACCGGCCCAGGTCTGAGCATAGCGCTGAATGCCTGCATGACCGGAACGGCATACAACGTAAGGGCGGGTATTGTCAAAGGTTTCATGTATCGCTTCATTGGTGATGTGGCACATAATATTGGACATAACAGACTTTAACTGGCCAATGGTTCCACCTTTTCCTTCAAAAGAGCAGCGGCAGTCTTTATCAACCATGCTGTCATATTCGCAGTTGTCATTCCATATGGAGCTTGTACCATAATCCAGGACATTCTCTTTTAACATTTCCTTCCAGTTATTGCGGGTTTCCTGGCTGGTAAAGTCTACAAACATGCCTTTTCCGCCCCACCAGGTGCCGATACCAGGTTCTTCTGTTTCACTGGCTTTTACAAACATGCCTTTTGCTTTCATTTCATCCAGTTTTGGATGGATCAGAAGAATTCCCGGCTTTACATTTGGTGATACACAGATGCCACGTTTTTTCATCTGGGCAAAAAAGTCTTTTGGATCTTTGAAGCGTTTTTTATTCCATGTAAATACGCAGCGTTTGATGCCCTGTTCTGTTTCAATGGCACAGTAACCGGAAGAAAGCTGGAAACCATCCACAGGAATTCCCTCTTCTTTGGTAGTGTCGATGAACTCTGCAATAGCATCATCGCAGTCAGCATCCAGTTCTGGATAATACATGGAGGAGCCAAGATATCCTAAAGCGTATTTAGGAAGCATGGCTGACTTTCCGGTAAGATCGGTATAGCGTTCTACAACCTGGCGGACTGAAGGTCCTGAGATCAGGAAAAGGTCAATATCTCCGCCGTTGGTGGAGTAGCTGCTGTAACGGTGCCAGTAATTGCGCTTTTCACGTCCCATGTTAAAGTCACATTCCCAGGTATTGTGATAGAAATATCCGGTTGCTTTTTTGGTAGTCTGATTTAACTTAATATAAAATGGTATGTGCTTATAAAGAGAATCGGTTTCTTTGGGGTCATATCCCATGGAATCACCCGGGCTTAAAACCATGTATTTCTGGGCTTTGTTAAATTCACCGCCTTTTTCTCCAAAACCAAAGAAACAATCATCTGCTTCAATCTGGCTGGTATGGATCCTGCGGTGGTTGCTGTCTTCACGGTAAGCAAGATCTACAATATCAGCATGGATCATGGTTCCTTCTTTATCGTAAACACAGATGCGGAAAGGATCTTTTTCTATAACTACTTTCAGTTCTTTTCCCTGGATCACGGCCTGATCTGTTCCATCTTCCAGAACAGCGTCAGCGGTCTGGATTTTTTTACGGTAGTCCTTTAAAAACGGATCCATTCTGTCTTCCCAGGCAGTTGTAACAAGACTGTAGGATTCTTCTGCAAAATCACCGTCAAATCCGGCTCTGATACGGATGATATAATCGGTGAGGAAGAAAATCCGGATCTCTGTGCAGTTGGTAGCTACAGAAAAGTAATTTTCCTTCTGTTTTACAGTTGTCGCATTCATGCATACTTTCATGAATCTTGGCCTCCTTAAACATAATTAACTTTATGGTTGTTTTGTGATATGATGATTTTCTAAGATATTTATTTGTTGTTTTGCATTGAAATGATAATAAAATAACAAGATAAGAACTAGACAAAAATTGCATATTACAGGTGGAAATTTTACATATCTTGCTATAATGTACGAGAAAAAGGACATTTAACAAAAAGAAAAATTGTTATAAGTACATAAAAATTGTATACAATAAACACAACTTCATTAAAAAATAACCATATAAATAGATATAGGAAAACAATATTGCACAGACAGGAGGATGGAATATGATAGATCAGGCAGGAATCCTGATGGCCCAGGGGAGTGGAATAGCCTGTGAGCGGATTCAGGGAGTAAATGACAATATGTCCCAGTCTCATTATCATGAATATTATGAGATTTATTATCTGGAAGCCGGAGAACGTTTTCATATGGTAGAAGACAAGCTTTATAAAATGGAAGCTGGAGAATTTATAATTTTTCCTCCTTATGTAATGCATCATTCCTATGGAGCGGAGAATATGCCGTTTAAAAGAGTACTGCTGTATTTTTCACAGGAGGAAATATTGTGGCCCTCCATCCTTTCTGAATTAAGAGAGGAAGGCGGCATTTATAAAGTGGGTATAAGGGAACGCCAGGAGATCCACCGGGCAATGGAGCTTATCCTAAAAGAACAGAAGAATCCAGGGGCATATCACGAAGAATATGCCCGCGGGGTATTAAATATGCTGTTATTGTTGATCGCAAGGGAAGAAAGACCGGAAAAAGCGCCTGAAAGAAAAAGCAGGATCGGTGAGGTGATCCGTTATATCCACAGCCATTATCAGGAAGAGATCAGTCTTGAAATGCTGGCACAGATGTTTTATGTCAGCCCATATTATCTGTGCCGCGAATTTAAAAAGAATACCAATAGTACGATCATCCGCTATATTAATGTAACACGTATTATGAATGCACAGCGTAAATTTATGGAAACAAGTAAGAATATTACAGACATAAGTAAAGAAACAGGCTTTTCAAACCTGACTCATTTTAACAGGGTATTTAAATCTGTGACTGGTATGAGCCCTTCTCAGTACCGAAAGCAGTTCAGGGATAATGTAAAATCATAATTTTCCTCATATTTTCTTAAACCTTTTTAGAAATACTTTATGACTGCTTCAAACTTAGGACACAACTTTTCTGTATACTCTTTTACATAAACAAGCAGTCAGAGCTTTTTACATAGAGAAAGACAGATACCCGTTCAGCAGAGTGAGAGGTATCTGTCTATAGAGAAAAATATGTTCGATTGGAATCTTTATGTGCCTGATTTTGTGAGAGGATTTTTTGTCATCTGTGTTCAGATTTTTGAGGCGTACGCGGTGCGTACGTTGATAAAATCTGGACGCAGTTGGCGGAAAATCAGCCACAAAGGCAGGTGCATGGAAGACTCCGATCGAACATTACACAGCCGGCGGGGTTGACGAAATGGGCAGCCTTGCCGGCTCAACCTAATCTCCCCTTTTTTATAAATTGCATAACAGATTACATAATGCATCCACATCTTCTTTTATAGTCGCCCAGCTGGTGGCAAAACGGATCACCGTATGGGTATCATCATATTTCTCCCAGAAACCAAATTCAACCTGTTTTTCCAGACGGGTCATAAGAGCGTCATCTACAATACAGAATACCTGGTTGGTAGGTGAACCGAAGCAGAGGCTAAAATTCTGCTCTTTTAAAGTCTTTCGTATCTGGTCAGCAGCCTGGATCGCCGGTGCGCCTACTTTTTCATAGAGAGAGTCTGTAAATAAGGTATCAAACTGGATCCCCAGAAGACGACCTTTGGCAAGTAATGCCCCGTGCTGTTTGATGATGGTAAAGAAATGCGGGATCAGACCTGGTTTCGGAATGACCACAGCTTCGCCAAACAGTGCGCCGCATTTTGTTCCGCCGATATAGAAAATATCGCATAAACGGGCAATATCGGCCAGTGTCAGCTGGTTTTCGCTGCATGCCAGTGCATAAGCCAGACGGGCCCCATCCATATAAAGAGGAATGTGGTTTTCGTGGCATACATTGCTGAGCTCAGTCAGCTCTTCTAAGGTGTAAAGGGTGCCGTATTCCGTTGGATGGGAAATATATACCATTCCCGGCATGACCATGTGATCGTGGTGGGCATCATTATAGAAGCCGTCTAAAAGTACGCGAACCTGGTCCGCGCTGATCTTTCCATTGTCATGTGGCAGAGTGAGTACCTTGTGTCCGTCTGCCTCAATAGCACCGGCTTCGTGGACGCTTACATGTCCGATCTCTGCTGCGATCACACCCTGATAGCTTTTAAGCAGTGCATCGATTACAGTAGCATTGGTCTGGGTGCCGCCTACCAGAAAGAAAACTTCTCCTTCCGGACAGCCACAGGCCGCTTTGATCTTTTCTTTGGCAGCGTCACAATATGGATCCAGTCCATATCCACCTGTTTTTTCAAGATTTGTCTCTACAAGTTTCTGAAGAATGGCCGGATGAGTCCCTTCCATATAGTCACAGGCAAAAGATAAATGTGTGTTCATAGTATTTTTATTATCCCTTCGTTAATGTAAATATAAAATGACCGGTTTTATGAAACCACATTTACAGGCTTTCCGTTGATAAATCCATCAATATTTCCCTTTAAGATGCTTAAAAGTCTCTGTCGGGTCTCCAGGCCCTTCCAGCCCATGTGAGGTGTAAGGATCACATTATCCAGTGTGTATAACGGATTGTCTTCTACAGGCGGTTCTGTTTCCTGTACATCCAGTCCGGCACCTGCGATCTTGTGCTCCTGTAAAGCTTTGATCAGTGCCGGTTCATCAATCAGAGCGCCTCTGGATGTATTGATCAGGAAAGCAGTTGGCTTCATCAGCGCCAGAGTATCAGCATTGATCAGATGTCTGGTAGCTGGTGTCAGCGGGCAGTGAAGGGAAACATAGTCGCTGTTTTTCAGTACCGTTTCCAGATCAGTATAATGTACATTTTCCTCCTCTTCTCTAGGAGTTCTTGTATACACAAGAATGTTCATATCCAATGCTTTTGCAATCTTCATCACAGTGCGTCCAATATTTCCGGCGCCGATGATACCCAGAGTTTTTCCGTTTACTTCCACATGAGGAACCTGGAGATTTTTGGTAAAATTATCATGGTTTCCTCTTGCCAGCATAGCCATCTGGGTCTGCATGGTGGAACTTAAATTTAAGATCATCATAATGGCAGTGTGTGCTACACGCTCCGAACTGTAAGCCGGGATATTGCATACAGTAATTCCCTTTTCCCGCGCTGCATCCAGATCCAGGTTGTTATAACCGGTTCCCGCTTCGCAGATCAGCTTCACGCTGTCCGGCAGCGCCAGGATCTGTTCACGGCTTACAGGCATTTCTTTAGTAACAAGGATTTCTGCATCTGCCACGCGCTCTAAAAACTGATCAGGTGTGGTGTCACTGTAGGTGACTACTTCTGAAGAAAGAACGGAAAAATCAAGATTTCCGTCAAAGTTCATTTTTGCTTCGTTGAAAACAACGGTTTTGTGGTTCATGGATCATTCTCCTTTACGCTCTATATTTGCGGTCTGTTGAGGCGCTTCGCAGCCGCTTATTTTTCACTACGCTTCATTATACTAGCAAATTTGGTTTTGCGCAAAGACTGAAGAAAAAATTAAATAAAATAAAAATAATAATGATTACTAATATTGACAAGAGAAGAATTATCATGTATAATACAGACATACAAAACAAAGCAACAAAATAAAAACAAAACACCGGAAGATCCGGTGGAATATCTGATAACAGAAATAAATAAAAATCGAAAAGGAGAATTGACTATGAAGAAATTTGAATGCGAACCATGTGGATATATTTACGACCCGGCAGTAGGAGATCCGGACGGAGGTATCGCTCCTGGAACTGCTTTTGAAGATATCCCGGATGACTGGGTATGTCCGATTTGTGGATTAGGAAAAGATGTTTTCATAGTTGTTGAAGGTTAAGCAGGGAAAAGCACTGAGACATTGAAACACACAAGAGAAAGATAAGCTAAACACAGCAAATAAAAGAAATGGAGGCCAGACTATGACTTACGATTTAAACATTACTTTTGATGACAATTTAGTAACCGGAAATAATACCATTGATACACAGCACAAAGAACTGATCGACCGTATCCGAAATTTCGTAGTAGCCTGTCAGAATGGTGACAGCAAGGTGAAAGCCATTAAAATGTTAGATTATCTGGATGAGTACACTGACTTCCATTTCAAAGAAGAGGAAGAGCTTCAGGAAAAAGCCGGTTATCCGGAACGCGGACAGCATCATGAGAAGCATGAAGAGTTTAAGAAGTCCATTCAGGAGCTGTATGAATATCTTCAGGATTATGAAGGACCTACAGACAAGTTCAGTGAACTGGTACAGAAGAACGTAGTTGACTGGCTGTTTGGACATATTAAGACATTTGACCGTTCTGTAGCAGAATTTATCTTTATGAGAGAAAATCCAGACAGATGTTAAATTAGATCAGGGGACGCGTGAGTAATGCGTCCCCTGTTATGTTGCTATGGATCTGGCAAAGGCTGCCAGTGGCAGCTTCTATAAATTTTTATGAATGCAACTTCATCACTTCATCAAATAAATCTTTATTTTCCTCGATCAACTTTTCATTTCCTACAACGGCAGCCGGACTGTTCTGCAAGATCTTGTGGATCAGCTTGGCAGCCGTTCTTTGGTCTTTCAAAGAACTGTTCCTGATATCCATTATCATTTTATTGATATGATCCGTTGAAATACCAAATAATCTGCGGCGCAGGAAACGCATCCGGCCGTTTAACATGCCGGACGGTGGCAGTGCCTGGGCATAGGCGCTTAAAATATAGCCCCGCAGGTCTTCCTCACTGATCGCCAGGTTTTCAAGCTGTTCTCCTGCAGAGGCGAATGTTTCAAGAGTAGAGCGGATCCGTGAGTCGGAAGTGCTCCACAAGGTAAAATACCGGTTTGGCAGGAGAAAATCCACACCGCTGTCATAGGCACAGCCCTGATAGCGGATAGCAGGTTTAATATATTTGTCAGCCGCAGCCAGCAAAAATGGAAGATGACGGCCCATAAATTCAGAAACATTGCCAAAATCACCGGTCATACGCACTTCTTCCAAAGGACTGTCAATAGCAGCGGCACTTCTGCGTGGGCAGGTGAAAATGCTGTCCGGAAGAGGTGCATCTTCTGTGACCTCATGAAGAGCTGAAAGCCGTTTTGTACTATGTTCCAGAATAGATGCCAGGCTGTTTTCATCTGCACAGGCAAGGAATACAAGCCTGTGTTTATTTAAAATGCAGTCAGCCACCCGGCGCAGGTTTTTAGAAATCTGTTTTGCGGCTTCCAGGGCTTTGACGTCCAGAGTCGCAGTCTCAGTGGTGCCTGGGGTATGTGAGCTGCTGAGGTGCATATCAGTATAATCAGTAGAATTGACTGACTTTTCAACCTCCTGCGCCCGCTCCAGCACATCCCGTATCTCCTTCAAAAAGTCATACATACCTGGCTGGTTCAGCAGATACCGGAAGCAACTGTCCCGCCTGATATACCGCTCTGTAAGGCTGTAAGCCAGAGATGGACCATTGTCAGACCTGGACATGTCATAATCCGGCAGATACTTGTCAATGACCCGTAAAATGGTCTCACAGTCCTCATAATCGCAGCCGCCCATAAGATCCAAAAGCAGTTCCAGACCTTCTTCAAAATCCTCTGTAAGTCCATACCAGAACACGCTCATCATAGGATGACTGTTCTTGCCAGCTTCCCTTTCCGGATACAGTTCATCAAAAGTACAGTCATAAAGCAGTTCCTGTTCCTTGTTTTTCTGCTGTTCTACTGTAAAATGACTGGTATCCAGTTCTGTTAAAAGCATCTGATAGAGGGTCAGGTAATTCCAGTCAGAAGGCTTCAAACCGCTGATATCAAAGAAAAGCTGATAGCAGCCGATCCCCTTTAAAGAAACCGAACTGGAAAGGCAGTGTATATCATGTAAAACGGTTTCAGAGATCACCGGCTCTGCTTCCGGGCCGGGCAGATCTTCCGGCTGTATGAGAAAGTCCAGATTGCACTGGTCATTCTGGTTCCAGATCTGGAAATCCTTTGTGTCCTCCATTAATTTTAAAATCTCTTTTTTGCTTAAAGAAGCCTTTTTTTCTTTCAAATACTGTTCCTTTTCTTCTTCCATGGCTTCCGCCAGACCCGGTTTGGGAACAGTGGTGACAACGGCACTTAAAGAAGGAGTTAAAGCATCTCCAGCAAGTCTGCGCAAAATATCCTGTTTCTCATCCTGAAAGAAGGTATCAAAACAGTTTTCATAAAGAGTAAAATATCCGGTCTTATCCGTTGTGCTCCAGTATTTACCGATCTCCTCAGAAATATGGAACCCAAGGTGAGGCGCCTCTCTGGTAAGACAGTCAGAAAGACGGTTTTCTTTTAAAACTGCATGAAACAGATCTGAAGAAACGCCATTTTCGGAAACTTCTTTAAGACCTGTCTTTACAGCAGCTAAAAACTCCTCATCCTGTCCCGGTTTTGCATTGTGCAGGCGGAATTTTAAAGAAGGGAGAGCCGGTGCTGTATCCAGATAAACTTCGATCACATTGTTAAGACCCTTTTCACGGGCGGCACGATGAATGGCAGAGGTGTCCTGATCCAAAATATCTGTTACCAGATCCCAGTAGACCAGATCATCTTCACTGCAGCCGAAAAGGTCGATGCCATAAGCAATGATCCCGTTATTATTTCCCGGATTTCCCTCATAAGCCGGACTTTCCGCCTGACGTTTGAAAAATCCCTGTTTTACCGGTTCATGGAAATAAGAAAGAAGATCATGATCCACTATGCCCGCTGCAACTGGAAAACGGGATAAATGTTCTTTGTCCAGAAAAGTCAGAACCCGGGCAATATCCATTTTTCCGTATAAAACGATCAGGCAGTTGGAATAACGGTAAAATTTTTCAAACCGCTCCCTGATCCGCCCAAAAGAAATATCCTTGTAATGAAAATGTGCACGGCCAAGTAAATGGGAAGCAGTCTGGCCTTCATAAAGAGTTTCCGCCATAAAGCTGTCTGCATTTTCCTGAATGTCCGTTAAATGCCCCCAGTCTTCATTAAAGACGGTTCCTTCTAAAGACAGTTCCTCATCTTCACTTTCCAGCTCATAGCGCAGTGCTTCCCGACGGAAGAAATAATCTTCTTTTAAGGCATCCGGTTCCTCCATACAGCATAAAAATACATCCATTATCTTTAATAACTGGTCCTCACTCTGGGAACACACCGGATAGTAGGTGTAGGTATTATCCGTAAGGCCGTTCATAAAGGTAGAATAGCTTTTGCTGTCCATATCAAAGAAAATATCCCGGCTGGGATAGCGGGAGCAGGAGCACAGCATCAGATGCTCTAAAATGTGGTTGCTGTCCGACTGGTCTAACTGGGGCGTGCGGTAGATCAGGTTAAAACCCAGTTCCCGGTCATCATTTTCTATATACAGGACTCTGGCACCGCTGCAGGCATGGGAGAGTTCCGTTATACGGGCTCCCAACATGGAAACAGTGGTCTGGTCCATCACTTTATATCCAAAAATCTCTTCGCCTTTTTCCGGCAGAGTTGTCATGTAAGATCCTCCTGATGTTTCAGTTTCAAAATTACTTTTTTCGTATTCGTTCCCAGTATCTCTATTCCCAACTATTTTAACACGGAGATCCTTTTTTTACAATTTTTACAATTCGCCGAATAAATGCAGTAAAAACTGATAAAAATACGTTAAAATATTACTGCTATCCTTTGTTGACATTTTAACAAATTAGTGGGATAATCTGTAGTGCATGCGAAAAAATACAATCGCATCTATCCCTTATGATCAATTACGAAAGGAAAGAGGTTAGTAAGATGGCAGCAAAAATCGATTTAACAAAGTATGGCATTACCGGAACCACAGAGATTGTGTACAATCCTTCCTATGAAATGTTATTTGAGGAAGAAACCAAACCAGAACTGGAAGGTTATGAAAAAGGACAGGTCAGCGAACTGGGAGCAGTTAACGTTATGACTGGCATCTATACAGGACGTTCTCCAAAAGACAAATTCATCGTTGTAGACGAGAACTCCAAGGACACTGTATGGTGGACCTCTGATGAATACAAGAACGACAACCATCCAGCATCCCAGGAGGCTTGGAAGGCTGTTAAAGAGATCGCTCAGAAAGAGCTGTCCAACAAGAAACTTTACGTTGTAGATGCATTCTGCGGCGCAAACAAGGACACTCGTATGGCAATCCGTTTTATCGTGGAAGTTGCATGGCAGGCACACTTTGTAACAAATATGTTTATCAAACCAACAGAAGAAGAGTTGAAAAATTTTGAGCCGGACTTCGTTGTTTACAATGCTTCTAAGGCAAAAGTTGAGAACTACAAAGAGTTAGGATTAAACTCTGAGACAGCAGTTATGTTCAACATCACAAGCCGTGAGCAGGTTATCGTTAACACATGGTACGGCGGAGAGATGAAGAAAGGTATGTTCTCTATGATGAACTACTTCTTACCATTAAAAGGTATGGCTTCTATGCACTGCTCAGCTAACACAGACTTAAATGGTGAGAACACAGCTATCTTCTTCGGACTTTCCGGAACAGGTAAAACTACACTTTCCACAGATCCAAAACGTCTCCTGATCGGTGATGACGAGCACGGCTGGGATGACAACGGTGTATTCAACTTCGAGGGTGGATGCTACGCAAAAGTTATCAACCTTGATAAAGATTCCGAACCAGATATCTACAATGCAATCAGACGTGACGCACTCTTAGAGAACGTTACATTAGATGAGAATGGTAAGATTGATTTCGCTGATAAGAGCGTAACAGAGAACACACGTGTGTCTTACCCGATCAACCATATTCAGAATATTGTACGTCCAATCTCTTCTGCACCAGCTGCTAAGAATGTAATCTTCTTATCTGCAGATGCATTCGGCGTACTTCCTCCAGTATCTGTTCTTACACCAGAACAGACACAGTACTACTTCTTATCTGGATTCACAGCAAAACTTGCTGGTACAGAGCGTGGTATTACAGAGCCAACACCTACATTCTCTGCATGCTTCGGACAGGCTTTCTTAGAGCTTCATCCAACAAAATATGCAGAAGAACTTGTTAAGAAAATGGAAAAGAGCGGAGCAAAAGCTTACCTCGTAAATACAGGATGGAACGGAACTGGAAAACGTATCTCCATCAAAGATACACGTGGTATCATCGATGCTATCTTAAACGGAGACATCAAGACAGCTCCTACAAAGACAATCCCATACTTCAACTTTGAAGTTCCTACAGAGCTTCCAGGCGTTGATCCAGCGATCCTTGATCCTCGTGACACTTACGCTGATGCTTCTGAATGGGAAGTAAAAGCAAAAGACTTAGCTGCAAGATTCGTTAAAAACTTCGCAAAATACGAAGGAAACGAAGCTGGTAAAGCATTAGTTGCTGCTGGTCCTCAGGCTTAATGATCTGTTAATATCCATTAATTTGTTTTTTAGCTTAAAAGAAACCGGATGCCACATTGCATCCGGTTTCTTTATTACACATATTTGGAGTTCTATCATGTTAAAGAAGTTCATTAAATACGTCTCTCAAAATATGCTTGGTATGGTAGGTATGTCTGTTTATATTCTTGCAGACACCTACTTTATTTCTGTAGCAGTGGGTGCCGACGGTATCACTGCCCTAAATCTGGTTCTGCCAATTTATAATATTATTTTTGCGATCGGTGCGATGATGGGCGTTGGCTCTGCGATCCGTTTTGTTGTGGAACGCAATAAAAAAAGCCCGGATGCGGATGGATATTTTTTCCATGCGCTTGTGTGGGCTTTTATCATCAGTCTGTTTTTTATTTTTGTCGGTCTGTTTCTTCCGGATAAATTGATCGCACTGTTAGGCGGTGATGCCCAAATCGTTGCCACCGGGAAAAATTATACAAGAATTTTCATGTGCTTTGCTCCCTTTTTTATGTGGAACTACATTTGTAATGCTTTTGTGCGAAATGATGGAAATCCTTCCATTGCGATGTCCGCAACTTTATTCAGTAGTCTGTTCAACATCGTGTTTGACTATATCCTGATGTTTCCACTGGGACTATCCATGGAAGGTGCTGCACTTGCAACTGCCCTCTCCCCGGTCATAGGCATTGCGATCTGCTGTATCCATTTTCAATCAAAAAAGAGTACGATCCGCCTGAAACCGGTCCTGCCTTCCTTCCGCAGACTGCTCTACTGCTGTCAGGTCGGCGTTTCCTCTTTCGTCGGTGAGATTTCTTCCGGGGTTATCACGGTCGTCTTTAATTTGCTGATCCTCAGTCTTGCGGGAAACACCGGAGTTGCCGCCTACGGCGTCGTCGCCAACACCTCACTGGTCGCAGTCGCCCTCTTTAACGGCATTGCGCAAGGCTCGCAGCCGCTCATCAGTGAATCTTACAGCAAGGGAAATCACAAGAATGTAACCACCTATCTGAAAATGGCAGTCACGACCACCATCGGCGTTGCTATCCTTCTGGTTGTCTGCATTTACCTTTACGCCCCTGCGATTACCGCTGTATTTAACGGAGAGGGAAATCAGGTGCTTGCCTCCTACGCAGAAAACGGTTTAAGGTTATATTTCATTGGATTTCTCTTTGCCGGAATGAACATTGTCGGAACTGCCATTTTAAGCTCGATAGAATCTGCAAAATATGCATTTTTTGCGTCCATCTCACGCGGATTTGTTGCGATCATCATTTTTGCATTCGTGCTGTCTGCACTGCTTGGATTAAATGGTGTATGGCTCGCTTTTCCTGCTGCGGAGTTTGTGACGATGTTAATTACGTTGTATGGGCTGGTGAAGGCGATACGAAAATAATATCTCTGCTACAAAAAAATACCGGGCTGCTTCTATTTGAAGCATCCCGGTATTTTTTAGCAGCTTTTATAACGCCTTCTTAATCGCTTCCATTAATTCATCATAAGTCTCATAGGCTGGCAGCTCCGGATTATCCTTTTTGATTTGTTCTGTACTTTTGAATAAAAAGCCTGCCTTGCTGGCTTTGATCATTCCAAGATCGTTATGGCTGTCTCCACTTGCGATCGTCTCGAATCCAATCGACTGGAGTGCTTTTACTGTTGAATACTTGGAATTTTCTACTCTCATCCTGTAACCTGTAATCTCGCCATCTTCTGCCACTTCCAGCGAATTGCAGAAAATAGTCGGCCATCCCAGCTTTTTCATGAGTGGTGCTGCAAACTGTGTAAATGTATCACTGATGATGATCACCTGTGTCATGCTGCGCAGTTCATCTAAAAACTCTTTTGCCCCCGGCATCGGATCGATCTTTGCGATCGTTTCCTGAATTTCTTTCAGTCCAAGTCCATGCTCTTTTAAAATTCCAAGTCTCCATTTCATCAGTTTATCATAATCCGGCTCATCCCTTGTCGTTTTCTTTAACTCCGGGATTCCTGTCTCTTCTGCAAATGCAACCCAGATCTCCGGCACAAGAACGCCCTCCAGATCCAGACATACGATATTCATATCCATTTTTTTCCCTCCTCAAAGTTGCTTCGTGTCATTGAAAAACAGTATATTGTCATTCTATTATATTTCGTGCTGTACTTCAAGAAGTGATTGTAACAAAGGTCAAATTGCAATATCACAGAGTCTTGCAATTTCTTCATCACTGCAGCCGGCTTTTGGCAGGATTTGTCGCTTTTTATGCAATAAAGTCATTGTATCATACTTTCATAGTTTTGTATCTATTAAATTTTATTCATAAACATTAACGGAAATGGTTCTGTCCGCTGTATTTAATATCCATCAGATTCATCACAAAAGAAATCTTCATTGAAATCTTAGCATTTCCCATTGACCGAAAGATTGCCGCACAGGCATTAAAAACTGCCATTCTTCACTATAATTAGTTCATGTAAGCACCTTTCATTGAGCTTACTGCATGCTGAGCATATAATTTCAGAAGACCTGTCTTATATTTACTCTCAAAGCCTTTCCAGTTGGCCTTTCTTTGCTCTAAAACTGCATCTATCTCTTCCGGCGTTTTTCTCTCTCCATGGATACCGACAATCGAAATCTTTCTGTTGTCAACATCAATTTCAATCAGATCATCTTCTTCAACAAATGCAATTGGACCTCCTGCAGCTGCTTCCGGTGATACATGTCCGATAACCGGACCTCTTGATGCGCCTGAAAATCTTCCATCTGTAATAAGTGCAACACTGGATGCAAGCTTTGGATCAGCACAGATTGCTTCTCCTGTGTAAAACATCTCCGGCATTCCACTTCCCCTTGGTCCTTCATATCGAATGAAGATGGCATCTCCCGCTTTTACCTGTCCATGAAGAACTGCATTGATGCATTCTTCTTCGCTGTCAAACGGTCTTGCATGAAGCACTGCTTTGAACATATTTTTCGGGCACGCTGTATGTTTGATCACACAGCCTTCCGGTGCAAGATTACCTTTTAAAATTGCAATACTTCCGTCTGTTCCTTTTGCATTTTCAAAAGAATGAATGATCTCTTCTCTGTCAATGTTTCTTCCAAACAGTTTTGATTTTTCACGGAGTATCTCATCGCAATGCTCATAAAAACCATTTTTCTTAAGTTCTTCCAAGTTTTCTCCCAGAGTTTTTCCTGTTACAGTCATTACATCAAGATGAAGCATGCTCTTTATCTCTTCCATCACACGCGGAACACCACCTGCATAATAAAAATACTGTGCCGGCCAGTCTCCTGACGGACGGATATTTAACAAATAGTGTGCTCCTCTATGTAATCGGTCAAAAGTCTCTGCATCAATTTCAAATCCAAATTCGTGAGCAATTGCCGGGATATGCATAGTCGCATTTGTTGAACCTGATATTGCAGCGTGAACCATGATCGCATTTTCAAAGCTCTCCTTTGTCACGATATCTGATGCTTTTATTCCTTTTGAAATCAAATCCATTAACTGTTTTCCGGCATTATATGCGGCTTCTTTTAGCTCCGGTGCTGTCGATGGCATTAATGCTGTTCCAGGAAGCATAAGTCCGAGTGCTTCTGCCATAATCTGCATTGTTGACGCAGTTCCCATAAATGAGCAGGCTCCGCAGCTTGGACATGCATGATGTTTATAATAATCAAGCTGTTCATTTGGGATAACTCCTGTCTTTTCCCATGCATCAAACTTTCCGATCTGTTCTAATGTCAGTAACTCATTAATCTTGCAGGCCGGATCATCAACAATATATTTTTTCGGTAATTCATGTGCTTCCATAACTCCACCGGCAACAACGATCGCACTCATATCCTTCAATCGTCCGATGCTCATTAACATCGCCGGCATAGATTTGTCGCAGCTTGCCACAAATACCCCGCCATCAAATACCGTAGCGTTCGCCTGTGCCTCTACCAGATTTACAATTGCATCACGATGCGGCAGAGAATAATTTATTCCATCATGCCCCTGTGCAATTCCATCACACATATCTGTTGCAAAATATCTTGCAGCTTTTCCACCATTTTCATCCACAGCCCTGACTGCTTCTTCCACAAAAATATTTAAATGTGCTGATCCCGGATGACTGTCTCCATATGAGCTTTCAACCATAATCTGTGGTTTTGATAAATCAGCAGCTTTCCAGCCCATTCCCATTCTAAGCGGATCCATCTCCGGTGCAAGTTTTCTTACTTCTTCACTTCTAAGCATAATTATCTCTTCCTTTCCATTTCACAATTCATGAAAGTTACTATGAAACTATAAACCAAACAATGGTAGCTCCTGCCACACCAACAAGTCCTACAATGGTTTCCATTGCTGTCCATGTTTTCAGATTTGTCTTTTCGTCAATCTCGAATAACGATTTAGAGAGCCAGAATCCGGAATCATTTACATGGCTGAATGCGGTTCCGCCAGCTGCAATTGCAATTGTTATTGTTGCAAGCTGTAACTGTGAGAACCCGGAAACCATCGGCATGGAAGAAATAATTCCTGCTGCCATAGTCATCGATACGGTAGCTGAACCAACTGAAATTCTTACAACAGCTGCTACTAAAAATGCGACTAATACCATCGGTAATGGCAGGCTTCCTACAAGATTTCCGAACAGCTCTCCAATTCCTGAATTCTGAAGAATAAATCGAAGCATTCCGCCTCCTGAAATCAGAAGGATAATATTTCCACATGAATGTAATGAATTGGTCATGATATTTGTAAGCTCTTTTATATTAAATCCTCCGCATAATCCCAAAAACAACATTGCACAGATAGTAGAAAGTAAAAGTGCTATTACCGGAGTTCCCAGGAATTCCAATAAAGGTTGTGCAGGCTTCATAAATGGTATGATCGAGGATAACGTATTTAAAATAATAAGGAATAACGGAAGTAAAATAATGCATACAATAAGCCAGAAATTTGGTTTCTTATCTGTAGCTTTTTGCTCTGCTTCCTTCTCATTTTCCAAATAAGACTTTGGTACCGGGCAAAATATTTTTCCGCCAATAAATCTGGCAAATACCGGTCCGGCTAAAATCATTGCCGGAATTCCGATCACAATTCCAAGCATGATCACATAACTTAATTCTACTCCAAGCATCTCTGCAACTAATACCGGTCCGGGTGTCGGTGGTACAAATGCATGTCCGATCGCAAGTCCTGCAAGTAGTGGGATTGAATAATTAAATACGGATTTGTTTGTTTTCCTTGCTATTCCAAATGCAACCGGAATTAAAATCAGCAAACCTGATTCAAAAAATACAGGCATTCCGACAATCAACCCTGTAATACCAAGTGCCCACGGTGCTTTTTTCTCTCCAAATACTTTCAACAATGTATCTGCAATTACTTCCACACCACCGGACACTTGTAAAATAGCTCCAAACATTGATCCTAACCCGATCAGTATGGCAATTGTCTGGAGCGTATTTCCTACACCTTCTGCCAAAGTATTTGTAATCATTGAAAATGGCATACCAGATACTAAACCGATAATTAACGCCGAAGACATAATTGCAATAAAAGGCTGAATTTTAAATTTAATAATTAAAAAAAGTAAAATCGCAAATCCTAATAATGCACCTATGATCAGTCTTTCTGGCGAAGCTTCAAAATTGTACATGCTCTTACCTCCTGTTTCAATTCATCAACATGTTCCGCATTTATCAGACATCTTTCGTATCTAAGTTCAGTATATCTGCCTTTTTTTCACATATCAAGTTGTTTCAAATCTACATCTTTTTTCGATATATTGTATAAAAAAACCAGTCTCACTCGTAATGTAAGGCTGGTTTTTCGTGCACATTATTCAATTTTGATGCTTCATCGTTTTCAAGCTTGTCTGACAACTTTATTTCATATTTGACATTTCGATCAATGTCTGGCGATTATACGTAAGATGCATGATCATTGCACACTTTGCTCCCATACCATCTCCCCTGACAATTGCTTCTGTAATTTTTCTGTGTGTTTCTATTGTTTCTTTCTGTAATTTTCGATTTGTCAGATTTGCAAAGGTTGTAATTGCTGTAAGGATAACCGGGATAAGAACTTCTACAACACGATTGCCACTGCATTTTGCAATCGCTTCATGAAACTCCATATCTTTTTGAATATGGTTTTTGCCTGCCATATATAGCTGCTCTACCTCATCACATAATTCTTTGATCCGTTTCTTATCTTCTTCCGTAGCGTTCCTGCAGGCGGTTGCTGCAACCTCCGGTTCCAATAGGATTCTGACATCAAACAGTTCCATTGCCAGCCGGTACTTATCTTCAAACTGCGATAACCCTAACGGATCATCTACTGCTATTTCTTTGCTTTTTACAAATGTTCCTGCTCCCCGCTTTACATCTAAAATTCCTTTGCTCACAAGGCTTTTTGCAGCCTCTCTTATCGTACTTCTTCCGACTCCGAACTTCTCTGCCAGTTTGTACTCGCTTGGGAGTTTTGAACCTATTTCAATCTGTTCCTGCTGGATAAACATCATCAGCTGGTCTTCAATCTGTGGAACCAGTAATTTCTGGTTTACCTTCTCATATTGATATGCCATAATATCCTCCACGCGATGCTGCTTCTCATCTATATATATTATGCCATCCGTTTCTTCCGATTCAGATAGAGGTATCCCATTCCCTTGCCAAAGAGAATTTGTTTATAACATTTTATCATAACAAAAAATAGTTCTGCAAGTTTTTATCTTTTGAGTGTCAATGGAAGCTATATGTGTCATAAGATTCCATAAGTATTTGAGCTGCCCACTTGTCCCTGTTTTGTGCAAATATCTCGATCTGTTTTTGAATATCTTTAGTAGCTCCTGATATGCTATCCACATATTTTACATAATCTGTCCATACGCCTTCCATATCAGAAAGCTTTTCTGTCAGATGCTGCTTACCGAGAAATTCTTCAAAAAAAGTATCCCTATAAAAAGGAGTGCCATTTTCTGTTTTCGCTTCGACTTTGTAGCTTTCCAGATTTGGATAATCCAGATACATCATATTGTCCGGATTTTCCTGTAAAAATATAACCGGCATATTCCACGAATCTCCATCATTACAGTATTGGAGTAGCAGCAAAACATCCTTTTTCCCATCCATATTCACATCTGAAAACTTTACACCACTGATCTGTTTAAATGAATCCGAAGCGTCTGCCTTTATTTCCGGAAACTCATATATAACTTTATCATTCTTCACTAATAAGAATTCTGGATCATTCGAATTCTCTTCAGGTGCAACTGATGTAAATGTTACCATTCCCCAGTCATTCAGCTGAATTTCAAATGTCTGATTCTCAATCACTCTTCCCTTAAAACTTTGTGTATTCTGTTCCGGTGTCTCTGTAACTTCTTCCTGCCCGCCGGACAGTTCTTTTGTTACTTCTGTTGATGCTTCTTTTTCTTCTTTTACATCCTGCTTACAGCCTGCAAGAACAAATGATAATATTATAAGTCCGAATAGGATGTTCTTTTTCATCTGACTGCCCCACCTTTTATCGTTTCTCGGTATCTATAACGTCATCTGACTTCTCTTCTCTTATTTTATCATACCTAATTCTTCTATGCATCTTTTTCTGCTTTTTCATCGTTATGGATCCTGTCGGCAGGTTCTTTGATTTCTTTATCTGTAAGCTACGTACGGTTTCCCCAAAAACACATTAGCCTGCGGTACTGTATGATAATATTCTTTTTGTATCTGATGCGAAAACCTACACACATTCTGCGTAGTATGATAAACTATCACCATAAAAAACCATTCGGTGAAGCATACGCTCCGCCTTGGATGGTATACAAATTTTAATGAGGGGGCATCCATGCAAAAAGAGAACAGAAAATATTATGAAGCCTATGAAGATCGATATAAAACCGCTCATGAAAAGGGTGTCAGTTGGACACAGATGAAAAATACTCCAATTGTTATGGATATTATTAAGAGATATCACCTTCATCCCGAGCAGTCGTTACTGGAAATCGGGTGTGGTGAAGGCAGAGACTCCGCCACCGTTTTAGAAAATGGCTTTCACCTTATAGCAACCGATATATCGCCTGAAGCAATAAACTATTGCAAGAAAAAAATGCCTGATTTTGAATCAAAATTCATGGTTTTGGATTGTTTATCAAGTGATTTGAATGAAAAGTTTGATTTTATTTATTCAATTGCGGTTGTTCATATGTTCGTTTTAGATGAAGACAGGAACGGGTTTTATCAATTCATTCGTAGCCATTTGAAATCAGATGGAATTGCTCTTATTTGTTCAATGGGAGACAGAAAATATGAAATGCAAAGCGATATCAGCAACGCTTTTGAGATTCAGGAAAGAGAACATGAATCTGGAAAAATGATGGTTGCGGGAACATCTTGCAGGATGGTTTCATTCAGTACTTTTGAGAACGAGCTGCTGAGAAACGGACTGAAAATCATTGAAAAAGGCATCACAAGTGCGATGCCAAATTTCAATAGCTTAATGTATGCTGTAGTTCAGTAGAGAGCCTATCGAAAAGCAGCAGCCAAACTGACGGAACTCAAAATCAGCTATATTACGCTAATTCTCGTATTCCGAGAGTGATTCTAAGTCTATTTGGTGGTGTTCTCACTACCGAAATCTTAGAATAAAGACACAGAAAGCAAACCATCCATCCAAATGATATTGACCGCAACGAAAAAGTAGTTTCACTTCGATACACTCCCAAGGATGGAACCATTCTCCCCATCACCGTTTGCACAGAAGATGATTTGCAGGAAGTTCGGCAAACCGCTGCTGTCCGCCATGTGATTTTTGGAGTAGCGTATTGCATTGAATGCCTTGCTGTGATGTTGATCTATTTCAAAAAAAGAGCCAAGTAAAAAGGCATAGCCCACATTAAATGCCGTGTGGAATCTCCGGTTGCATAAAAATTAACTTGACTATTATTGCAGATATATTTTTATAAATCTTTTCTCTTGCGGAACAGATATTCATCAAGCTGCTTTTTGATATCTTCCGGTATCTCTCTTGCAACCGGGCAGACTGCTGCATTTGCAAAACGGTTTGTAAATATTGCAAGGAAATCAATGTCTCTCTGCAGCTGTTCCATTGACATCACGTCTTTCAGATCATAGCGGCAATGGATTGGTGCAACATTTCCACCTGCAATCCGAGCAAATGAAACTGCAGGAATGCCTTTGTCTGCAAACGGCGTGGAATCACTGGAATAAACACCTGTTTTGGATGCGACCGGAAAACCAACTTCCGCTGCCATATAGCTGATATAATGAGAAAGCTTCTCTTCTGCGGAAACACATGCGATGAATTTTCCCATGTAAGTACCGATCATATCCAGATTGATGTTCAGTACAATTTTTTGAAGTTCAGCTTCGTGATCTCTGACATATGCTTTAGAACCAAGCAGACCACGCTCCTCGCTTCCACAGAACATGAAACGCAGGCCGTAATTTAATTCTTTTTCCTTCATCTGCTCCATGATTCCAAGAAGACCTGCACAGCCACTCATATTGTCATATGCACCATGGGAAAGTGACGTTGTATCATAGTGTGCACTTAATACGATCCATTCGTCTCTTTTTCCCGGGAGCTCAGCGATCACATTATGTGATTCTCCGTCATATTCTTTCTGCTTAATTTCTAATTTTATCTGCTTTGCACCATTTTTCACGAGTTTTACCGCCTCGCTGGAGTGCAGCATTGCACAGAACACCTTCCGTTCCTCGCCGACAACTGCCTCACGGAGGTCTCTCTGGTCAATATCCGTCTGTGGATAATACATATTGCCATACTGGAAAAGAATGGCTTTTGCCCCTGCTTTCATCAGATCCTGATAGGTAAAAAATCCAATGCCCTGCGTATCCATGAGAACGATCTTATCCTTCGCACCTGCGATAGAAACTGCATCCGTTCCCGGCATATAGTATAATTCTCCCTCTACATTTCCGCTTCCGCAGCATGTAAATGCTTTGCATGTCAGTTCTTCCCCGTCTGCATATAAATGAGCATCTTCGATTTCGCCCATTGCGACACGGAATCCTTCCAGTCTTGCTGTAACCCCTGCCTTTTCACACTGCATTTTCAAATATTCTGCAACCTGTAACTCTTCTTTTGTTCCGCTTGCATGCACGAAATCCGTATTGTCAAAAATCTGTTGTAAATTCATTGCTCTCTCCTAATCACTTGTATTATAAATATTTTCGTGTTCTGCTAACATTCATCTGTTTCCATCAGATTTATCCTTGTAAAAAATTTTGTCTCATTTTCATGATGAATATATGCTCCGTTTTTCATCTGAACACGAAGGCTTGCCGGATTATCCTTATTTACAGACATATAAACTTCGTGAATAGACCTCTGTCCGGCTTTCTCAAGCGTCAGCTTCAATCCCTTAGTTGCATAACCTCTTCCTCTGTATTTTTCTGATATGCAATAACCTATATGTCCAGGTCCTTCTCTGAGAAAATCATTGAGACAATGTCTTAAACTAAATACTCCCACATATACATCTTCATCAACAAGCACGTATGTAGTATCCGGAACAAATCCTTCCGGCAGCTCCTTTCCTAATGACCAGTTTCTCTTTTTCTCGATCCATTCAAGAAACTGTTCATAGTTATAGCCATATACGCTATTCACATATCCGTTTTCATTTTCCGGAAAAGTCATATAAAGCTCATATGTTTTTCGATAATCAGAATCCTGTACTCTTATTAATTCCATGGGCAATCCTCCTTGTGTTTGTTCTGTCGGGCTTATTGAAGATGATATCACTCATATCTCGTCTGCCTTCTTGAAATTATTATTCAAAAGTATAATCATGGTATTTCTTCATGTCAATCGAAAATCATTTGATTTTTCATATATGCTCCAATCAGCTCTTATTTCCATGCAAAAAAGAGAAAATGGGCTGCCACAAAATGTGGCAACCCATTTTCTCTCTTTAAATTCTTTGTGATCAGATTGTTCCTGTCACGGTTAAGGTTCCTGTTCCCGGTGTTACGATCCAGTTTCCGGTAGCCGGATCCTGCGTATAGGCTGCTGCAGGCACTGTGATCCTTCCGGCAGTCGTTGCAAATAATCCGGTTGTTTCGTTGTATGTGTAATCTGTTCCGGCCACAAGTGCTGTTCCATTATAGCTCACCGCTATGTTGGAAAGAATCGGATCGAACGTATCGATGATCTCTGCTGCTGTGGCTGCATCCGCGGCAGTATTTCCGGTGTTCTGAATGAGGAACGTATAGGTCAGCGTTCCATTTTCCGTTACCGGAACCGGGCTGATCGATTTCGTGATATTTAATAGCGGCTCATTATCTGTTACCACTGTCTCTGTCACCTCGATCGGCGTAATGCCTCCGCCTGTGATCGTTGCTGTATTTACAATATTTCCGGTTGCAGCAAGCGGTGCATACGGATTCACTTCTGCTTCATATACGATCACTGCATTGCCGCCTGCCGGTACTGTGATCCCATTTATTACAAGTGGCGGTCCGGCTGTTACTGCAGGTGCCGGCTGCAATACACCATTGATATAATACTTCGCTGTTCCTTCCATATAATCCAGTGGAACAAGAGATGTTGTATTATAAGGATAAGCTCCCAGATTATCTGTAATGGTAAGTCCTGTATAAGCTAACGTTCCCGCATTTACAATACTGATCACATAGGTGATCGTATCATTTTGTCTGTAAGTGTTCCGCACTGCCTCCTTTGCAGCGGATAAAACTTCCAGAATCTCACCGACTGCTATATTTGAATTGGCAATGGATCTTCCATAACGCAATTGTGCCTGGTTTGTAAAACGTGCCATATATTTTTCCTTTCCTGTTTTTTATTGTCCCTGTTAAGCAACGTGCTATATTCAGGTACACTTTAATATATGACAGTTTTTTTTAATCGTTTCTCTTAACCGTGCTGCTTTCTGTTTTTTATTAAAAGTCAGGTATCAAAAAGTCTATTTCCCGCTTTTTGACACCTAAACCTTATTAATCAAAACTGTATGCGTTATACACTTCCGTAAGCATTTGGACTGCCTCTTCGTCACTCGCATTTACGATATCACTGACGTCCTTCCATTGAAAATGTGCCCTTTGTTCTGCTGCATTTTGTGCATCATAATAGGCTGCCGCATAAGCATAATACTCTTCCTCTGTCAGTTCTGCCCCGGTATAGTCCTTATAGCTGACTGTCGCTGCATAATCCGGACCATCATATGTTTCGTATTCGACTGCCAGTTTTGTTTCTGTTACAACATCATCAACGATTGCAAGCGAACTGACACGGTATACATAACTGCTCGGTGACTCCTTCATGAGATCGTACACGATATAATTATAATATCCTTTTCCATTTATGATATTAGAATATACTATCACATCACTTTCATCCGATACCTGATCCATAAGATCCGGCTGGGATTCATATTCTGAAAAAGTCGTATTCAGTTCTTTTAGTTTTCCATTCTTATCTACATTGTAAAAACTTGTATAAGTAAAAAATCCTGTGCCGCCAGAATGTGAAACCAAAAGTTCCACTTGTCCGTCCATATCCAGATCAGCCAGCGTGAATTTATATTGTTCATCGGCAAAATCAATGTCAGTTGCCCACTTGTCCCTGTTTTGTGCAAATACCTCAATCTGCTTTTGGATGTCCATAGTGGCACCTGATATGCTGTCCAAATACTCTACATAATCTGTCCATACGCCTTCCATATCAGAAAGCTTTTCTGTCAGATGCTGCTTACCGAGAAATTCTTCAAAAAAAGTATCCCTATAAAAAGGAGTGCCATTTTCTGTTTTCGCTTCGACTTTGTAGCTTTCCAGATTTGGATAATCCAGATACATCATATTGTCCGGATTTTCCTGTAAAAATATAACCGGCATATTCCACGAATCTCCATCATTACAGTATTGGAGTAGCAGCAAAACATCCTTTTTCCCATCCATATTCACATCTGAAAACTTTACACCACTGATCTGTTTAAATGAATCCGAAGCGTCTGCCTTTATTTCCGGAAACTCATATATAACTTTATCATTCTTCACTAATAAGAATTCTGGATCATTCGAATTCTCTTCAGGTGCAACTGATGTAAATGTTACCATTCCCCAGTCATTCAGCTGAATTTCAAATGTCTGATTCTCAATCACTCTTCCCTTAAAACTTTGTGTATTCTGTTCCGGTGTCTCTGTAACTTCTTCCTGCCCGCCGGACAGTTCTTTTGTTACTTCTGTTGATGCTTCTTTTTCTTCTTTTACATCCTGCTTACAGCCTGCAAGAACAAATGATAATATTATAAGTCCGAATAGGATGTTCTTTTTCATCTGACTGCCCCACCTTTTATCGTTTCTCGGTATCTATAACGTCATCTGACTTCTCTTCTCTTATTTTATCATACCTAATTCTTCTATGCATCTTTTTCTGCTTTTTCATCGTTATGGATCCTGTCGGCAGGTTCTTTGATTTCTTTATCTGTAAGCTACGTACGGTTTCCCCAAAAACACATTAGCCTGCGGTACTGTATGATAATATTCTTTTTGTATCTGATGCGAAAACCTACACACATTCTGCGTAGTATGATAAACTATCACCATAAAAAACCATTCGGTGAAGCATACGCTCCGCCTTGGATGGTATACAAATTTTAATGAGGGGGCATCCATGCAAAAAGAGAACAGAAAATATTATGAAGCCTATGAAGATCGATATAAAACCGCTCATGAAAAGGGTGTCAGTTGGACACAGATGAAAAATACTCCAATTGTTATGGATATTATTAAGAGATATCACCTTCATCCCGAGCAGTCGTTACTGGAAATCGGGTGTGGTGAAGGCAGAGACTCCGCCACCGTTTTAGAAAATGGCTTTCACCTTATAGCAACCGATATATCGCCTGAAGCAATAAACTATTGCAAGAAAAAAATGCCTGATTTTGAATCAAAATTCATGGTTTTGGATTGTTTATCAAGTGATTTGGATGAGAAATTTGATTTCATTTATTCGGTTGCAGTTGTTCATATGTTAGTTTTAGATGAAGACAGAAACGGGTTTTATCAATTCATACATCGTCATTTGAAATCAGATGGAATTGCACTTATTTGTTCAATGGGAGACGGAAATTATGAAATGCAAAGTGATATAAGCAACGCTTTTGAGCTTCAGGAAAGAGAACATGAAACCGGAAAAATGATGGTTACTGGAACTTCTTGCAGGATGGTTTCATTCAGTACTTTTGAGAATGAGTTGCTGCGAAATGGGCTGAAAATCATTGAAAAAGGCATCACAAGTGCGATGCCAAATTTCAATAGTTTGATGTATGCTATAGTTCAGTAGAGAGCCAAGTAAAAAGCATTGTGCTGTCAATAGGGCAAATTTAATCTTTCCGATTCACGATCTTGTAGTATTCTCTCGAAGTGATCTTGTATACAATCGTATAGATCACAAGGAAGATCATGCTCACGATTGCGATCGCCATGTTAAAGGTAAAGGTATCCACGATCAGTATCATCCGTAAAAAAAGTCTGACCACGCTGCTTGCCACGATCATATGCATAATCGCTGCTGCGACCGGAAGGTAAAATAATAACATAACCTGTGTCCGGATGGATTCTTTTGCTTCTTTTTCAGTCAGACCGACATTGGAAAGGATCTGGAATCGTTTCTGGTCTTCGTACCCTTCCGACATCTGTTTGTAGTAAATGATCATAACCGTTGCCATGAGAAAGAGTGCTGCCAGAAACATTCCTACAAAAAAGATTCCACCATAGATACTATAAAAAGCACTCATCTCCTCTGATTTAAAACGAATTGCTTCACGGTTTAATCCCCCCAGTTCCATCAAAACTCTGACCGTTTCCATCTGTTCTTCTGTCAGAGCTTTTTCTAACTGGTATCCGATGAAAACTTCATACTCATCCGGATTCACTCTCTGTCCGGCTTCCGCCATCAGATCACAGATCTGCTCATCATCCGGAAAGACAAGAATTTCACGTTCGAAAATTGACATGGTTGAATCAATGATATAGCGGATTGCAGAATACTCTGCCTCTCCTGCTACTGTATACTCTTTTCCCATAAAATTCAGGTTATCACCTTTTTTCCATTCTTTTCCTGAACTGTAGATGAGTATTTCGTCATCCTTAAGTGTCAGATTCATATCGGCATATTCGTTATAATCAGCAGCAGACAACAGATACGTAACGATATCGGAGGCTATGTCACTGTCGAATGTATCCGGGTCTGCAATCTTTTGTTTTCCATCTTTTTCCGTAACCATGATATTCCGGTACTGTCTATAAATCTGGTCGGTAGTCACAATCCCATCCTGCTGCAACGCTTTATTCATAGTAACGAAATCATCCATGCCTTTTCCTGCCTCTGACACAGTTTCTGCCACTTTAATATCTGTCGGATATCTGTCATCTATATTTTTCCCGATGAGCATCATCAGTGAAAAGCCACAGGTCAGCAACAGGATCACGCCTGTAGAAAGCACACAGATGGACGCCAGTCCTGCTGCATTATGTTTCATCCGGAACATCAGATTCGATACACTGATAAAATTCTTTGTTTTATAGTAAAACTTCGGATTTTTTTTCATGCACTTCAGGATAAAAATACTTCCGGCTGTAAAAAGACAATAGGTTGCGATCACAACAAGCAGAATACTGACAAATAATATGTTGACCGCACCCCCGATTGACTTAGCAGACAGTGCCAGCTTATATCCCGCAGTCAGTGTTATGATTCCAAGAATAAATATAGGAACTTTCACTTTCGGTTCTTTTTCCCCTGTTCTGTCACTCTGCAGCAATGCAATCGGTTTTCCAACCCGGATGGAAGCCACATTATAAATCAGACTGACTGCAAAAAGGATAACAAATAAAACCAATGTACTTTTCAGTGCTTCCACTGAGAAAAACAGTCCGTTTACCGGTGGCTGATTGATAATCTTATAGAGAATGAGAAGCATTAATTTGTTCAGAAAAGTTCCCATCATAATTCCTGTAATAATGCTGGTCAAAGCATGAATCAGGCTCTCCGCAGCTAAAATATAGGTAATATTCTTTTTGGACATTCCAAGAACTCCATAAAGCCCCATCTCCTTTTTTCTCGCCCTTATCATAAACTGATTTGTATAAAAAAGAAAAACTGCCGCAAAGACTGCTACGATCTGACCGCTGATTTCCAGTAAAATCGAGATAATCTGTGCACCATAAAACGCTTCCACTCCATCTTTATAAATGTATGGACAATGCGCAAGTGACTGCAAAATATAATAAATCATGACAGTCATCGTTCCTGCAAGCAGATATGGGATCAGTGTCTTTTTATTTTTCTGCATTCCACTGAACACAAATTTTGTCAGAAGCTTATGATTCACTGTCCTCTCCTCCTCTCATCAGAACGGTCACTGCGTCACAGATCTTATCTAACAGTGCACTTCTTGTCATATCACCGCGGTAAATCTGATGGAATACTTCACCATCCTTAATGAACATGACACGGTCGGCATAGCTTGCCGCCACATTGCTGTGTGTTACCATAAGAATCGTCTGACCTGTCTGGTTAATCTCACGAAGCTGCTTTAACAGGTTGGTCGCCGCCTTGGAATCTAATGCCCCGGTCGGTTCATCTGCCAGAAGGATCCTTGGATTTGTGATCAAAGCCCTTGCGATCGCAGTTCTCTGTTTCTGCCCACCGGGCACCTCATAAGGATATTTCTTCAAAAGCCCCACAATTCCAAGCTGCCCGGCAGCCTTTTCCACTTTTGCATCCATTTTCTTGTAATCCTCTCCTGCCAGCACCAGCGGCAGTTTGATATTATCTTCGATGGAAAAATTATCCAGGAGATTAAAATCCTGAAAGATGAATCCGAGATTGCTTCTTCTGAAAATCGCACGCTCATTGTCCTTTAATGTGGTGAAATCTTTTCCATCCACTAACACTTTTCCGGCGGTCGGTGTATCAAGGCTTGCAAGGATATTTAAGAGCGTTGTCTTCCCGCTTCCTGATTCTCCCATGATCGCTACAAATTCTCCCGGCTCCACACTGAAATGCACATCTCTTAATGCGGTGACTGCTTCCCCGCCCATACGTGTTTTATATACTTTTTTGATATGATTGACTTCTAAGATTGACATATATTTTCCTCCTTGTTTGTAAGACTATCATAGCAAAAAAGGAAATGTAGTGCCCTTTCTTTGGCTTACATTTCCTTGTCGTAATCTTACATTTTTGTAAGAAAAGTGTTATTTTCCCTGTTCTTCGTAATATCTGTCAGCTATATATTCCGCTGACTCAGCCCATAAACCGTTTTCTGTCTCCTGTAGTGTCTTATATGTCTCCGATTTATAAAAAAGCAATACTGCTTCTTCAAAAGCAATATGAAAATGTTCCTGTAGTAATTTCACCACATCTCTAATCTGTATACATATATTCATCGTAATATCTTTTCCATTAAAACTATATATCTTTTCTGGCATAAGAAACCCTCCTAACTAATTTCACATATTGCAATGCCTTTTCTGTATGAAACGATACCTGATTATTTACCTTATTATAGCGAAGTCTTTCCACCGCCTCTTCCGCTGTAAGTATATTCGCCATATATAATTGCACTGTTTCCATGGTATTGTCATCCGCCACTGGTCCAATTACAACATCATAATCATGCTGCAAACCGCCTTTACTTCTATTTTTCTTAATAAATTCTAGCCATTCGTCATTTAACCTGTCAAAACGCTTCACTTTTAGTGCAGGCACTTCCTCAAATAAAAATTCATATACATAATAATCGTTCTGTTTTTCTCGTAATGAAAGCCTGTATGCCCATTCCTTTGACTGTGATTGCAGTATCGTTGTATAAAATCCCTTTCCAAAATCACGTCGGTTATGCGATTTATTGAGATTAATTTTCTCAAATTCAGAACAAGTACCATGATATACTACCAATTCCCTTGAAGCATCTACTATTACGTTTTCTACAAACTCCATAACCTCTTCAAAACTAACTTGATGTAGATACTCATGCTGAATCAGCATCTTTTCAAAAACTTGATTTTTTTGAAATAATTCTACAACTTTATTACCAGAAAGGTTATATTTACCTGCATATGCTTCCATCACTTCAATAGAAAGCATCTCACAATCTGTCTGTGCACTCATTTGAAATCCCCCATTTTTACTTGCTTTCTCTTAGTATAACATACCCTAATATTAAATTTCCATATTGATTCAATTATCATTTTTCAGGATTTTACATGTTCACAAGATCCCTCTGCTGCACTTTCTCCAACTGCAAAGTAAGTATCACCGTCGTTCCTTCTCCCTCTTCCGAAACCACCCGGATTTCATGTCCGAGCTTCTCACACACGCCTTTGCACAGATAAAGTCCAAGACCGCTCGCCTTCTTATCCATCCTGCCATTATATCCGGTAAAACCTTTTTCAAAAATTCTCGGCAGATCTTCCCTCTTAATGCCGATACCGGTGTCCTTCACAAATATCTGCAAACCATTTTCTGTCTCCTCTGCCGAAATTTTCACACTTCCCTGCTTTGTGTATTTTAACGCATTCGATAAAATCTGTCCCAACATAAAACAAAACCATTTCTCATCCGTGAGCACTGTATAATCCAAATGTTCCAGCTGAATGGAAATATGATTGTAGATAAAAATTGCTGCATATTTTTTTACTACCTGCCGAACTAATTGTTCCAGTGAATTTCGCTCAAGCACAAGATCATTGCTTATTTCTTCAAAGCGGAGATAATTCAATGCCATCTCCACGTAATTCTCTATTTTAAATAATTCCTGTCGGCATACTGCCGCATCCTGCTTTTCTCCCTGCAAAAGAAGATTCAAAGCCGCGATCGGTGTCTTGATCTGATGTGCCCACAATGCAAAAAAGTCCTGCTTTTCCTGTAATTCTTCCCATTGTCTGCTCTCTTTTGAATTGCTTTCCTGCTTTTCTTTGCTTTCTTTTTCATATTGCTCTGTTCTCTTCCGGAATCCCCGGTACTGCATACACAAAGTGGTCACCCAGAGTATCAGAAATATACTTGTTAAATAAAAGGCATATTCTGCCGGAAGCTGATATAAATTGGATACTATAAACATTAGGAGCAGGAAAACAGGAGCCATCAATAATAAGCCTATATTTTCTGACAAAAATTTTCTATGTAAAATTTTTCCTGTTTCTTTTTGCATCTGCATATTATGGTTCATCATCTAACTCCTGTATTTTTATACTCCAACCAGATATCCAAGCCCACGCTTTGTTGTGATGAAATCATCCACTCCAGCGGCTTCCAGCTTTTTCCGTATCCTTGTGATGTTGACCGTCAGCGTATTATCATCCACAAATTCATCATTGCCCCAGAGACGTTCCATGATTTCTTCGCGGCTTACCACTTTTCCCTGTTTTTCCATTAACGTCTTTAAGATCAGAAATTCATTTTTTGTGAGGTCGATCTTCTCTCCACGGACTGCGACAGAAGTATCATTCAGATTCAGTACAACTTCTCCACATTCGATCGAGTGGCTTGTGAGTTTGCTTCCATAGCTTCTTCGAAGTACAGCCTGTAATTTTGCGGTCAGCACCTGTAAGTCAAATGGTTTTGCGATAAAATCGTCGCCGCCCATGTTCATTGCCATCACAATATTCATGTTATCGTCCGCAGAGGATAAGAAAACGATCGGTACTTTGGACGTTTTACGGATTTCCGCACACCAGTAAAATCCATTATAATACGGAAGTTTGATATCCATGATAATAATGTCCGGTTGAAAATCTTCCACTTCTTCTGTTATTTTTTCAAAATTGCCGGCACACTGTACCTGCATCTGCCATGTTGTAAGATGTGCCGCCACTGCCCTGGCAATGACAGCATCATCCTCCACAATAAATACTTTATTCATTTTCTTATCTCCGTTTTTTCAGTTGCTTTCTCCATTTGGAAATATCTTTCATCTTTGCTGCATGTCTGCTTTCTTCATGCAAAGACCGATACAGTTCGTATCTATCCCGCGATAATATTCCATCCGCAATCGCAGCCCTGATCGCACATCCCGGTTCTGTTTCATGTCTGCAGTCACTGAATTTACAGCAGGCTTCAAGCTCTGCGATATCAGAAAAAGTATCATCAATTCCCTGATCCATGTCGCACATTCCAAGTTCTCTCATACCAGGTGTATCAATGATTCTTGCACCATTTAAAAGCACGATCATCTGTCTGTGTGTTGTAGTATGTCGCCCTTTTGCGTCGCTCTCCCGGATTTCTGAAGTCTTCATCACATCTTCCTGTACCAGTGCATTCACTAAGGTTGACTTTCCAACACCTGATGATCCGAGTATAGCAATTGTTTTTCCGGGCTGCAAATATTTATTTAACTCATCCATTCCAATTCCGTACAGGGCACTCACACAATGAACTTTCACTTGTTCTGACAGATTCTCGATTTCACTTGCATACCTTCCCGGATTACTGCACAGATCTGCTTTCGTAAGAATGACTACAGGAATTGCATTTCCCTGAAGCGTCATAGAGACGTAGCGTGCGATACGGTTAAAGTTATAGTTGTCATTCAATGACGATACAATAAATACATAGTCCACATTGGCAACCATAACCTGCTCCTTCCCATTGTCCATGGAATGGTCTGCTGCATACGGCCGCTTCAGAACGCTTTTCCGTTCACATACCGATGTGATCAGCGAATCACCGTTTTCGTTTGGTAAAAATGCCACGTTATCACCAACTACCGGAAGTTCCTCATTTTCCTTGAAAAAGTTTCCCTTTAATTTTGCATGAATCATTTTGTTTTCAACTAAAATGTTGTAACTGTTCCTTTGTATTTCACAAACTGTTCCAAAATATTCTTTTTTTCCTGTTTTATTCTTTTCTGTTCTGTTGTTTTCTGCTTTCCCGCTCTCTATTTTTTTATTTTCTGTTGTAGGATCTGCATATTTTTTGCTCTGATTTGTCTTGCTCATTTCGTTTCTCCTTCATATAAACAATAAATTTTTAGTCTTTTGGGGAATATGATATTTTACAAGACTTGCAGATAAAAAGAAATAACCGTAGCAAAATAAGCCACGGTCAGATAGACATCTATGAATGATAAACTAATACTTGCAAACCGAGGTAAAAATATCATATTCTGTTTTCACATTCTCTCTGCTATTTACAATCATCATATTCTCTACCTCTCTTTCACTCGTATTTCTCTTTTCAAGCAAATGCACGCTTTACGAACATTCTATTGTCAAGAATATGGATATGGTAGCACTCCTCTTTTCTTCTGTCAAGAGTGTAACTACTGTGTTATGCGTTTATTTTTTCTCCCAGCTCCACTTTGAACTATCCAGTTCCGATTTTCCGTCTAAAAGATTTTTTATTTCTTTCAGGCAAAATATTGTTGCTCTGTCAACAAATTCTTCTGCCATCTCTTTTGTAAAAAAGGAACTCTCCTGCTCATCAATCGGGACAAATTGCTGTTTTACTTCTTCCACAAGCCCTGGCACATCAAGCTTTCTGTTTAGGTACAAACTCTATCTTAAGCATCATTCCCATTCCATCTGCTAATCTTTTCAGTAAATTTACAGAAGGATTTCTGGTTCCATTTTCAAGCTTACTAATATCAGCCTGATTAATTCCTGTACGCTCAGCAAGTTCCTTCTGTGTAAGATTTTGAGAAGTTCTTGCTTCTACAATAGCTCTTATAACATCCATTTCTGGCTGAATAGCTTCATATTCTTTTCTAAAATCTTCATTCTGTAACTGCTTAGCAAGCATATCATCAAATGTTCTCATCCTTCATTACCCTTTCTATAAAATCTTTTCTTCTATCTTTTGCAATCTGTATCTCTTCCTTTGGAGTCTTCTGTGTCTTCTTTACAAACCCATTGGTCAATATAATTTTTCCCTCATAATAAAAAAATATAAAACTCTCGTGATATCACTTCCAAATTTACAACGCAATTCAAAGATTCCATCACCAATATGCTTACTATATGGTTCTCTAAGCATATTTCCCTTTTCCTGTAAAATCCCCAACAATCCAAATATCTTAGCACGCATCTTAGGATTAATCGAATCAAGAAATTCCTCTACTGGAACTTCTCCGTTTTCCTTTTCCTATGCTATCAGTTTAAATTTTGTCATACAATCCCCTTTGTAATTACTATATGGTATATATGCCATATTGTCAATTATCTACTTACCCGATCAGCTTTGCAATCATTTACTTTATTCCTCTTCTGGCATATATTCCTTCATCATAATTGAATATATTGATTTTATATAAATTTTCCTTGATTTTTTATATAAAATCCTTTATGATTTTCTCAAGAAATGGGTTTTTTACCGTATGTATTACTTGTTAATAGCTAGGCGGGGTGCTCGTTTCTTTTTTTATATTTATAATATCATATAAATATTTCCTGCCATTTTTGTCATGCCGAACAATCATATATACATGAAAAACATTATATCTTTCTACTTCTCCATTTTCTGAATAAACTGGTAGCCCAAATCTTGATTCGTAACGATACCATCCATTCGCTCCATCTATTTCATGTCTTAATTTTTTATTAGGTGTTACTTCCCCATTAAAGGCAATCTCAAGCATCTCCCCTAATCCTTGAGCAGCATTCGTATTCGCTTTAGTTCCTCTCAGGCTTTCCGTATATTCAAAAAAACAGGGCTTCCACCCCACAGAAAATCTGCAAGCGCGCAAGCCCTGTAAAATATACTACATAATGCTTCCCATCAACGTGGACATCACGATCATCACCAACGAAAACGTAAAGGAATTCACCGAAATAAGCGTAGCTCTCTGCTCCGATGGAATCATATCATTTAACAGGATGTCTGTGCTGACTTCCAGGAAATCATCCGCAAAAGAACCAGCAAAACCACCAAGAATCATCAGATATGGATTGCCTGAAAACGTCATTCCAAACGCAAACAACACACCAATTCCGCTTAAAATAATATACTTTTTGTATTTCCAATTTGGAAAATATCCCACCACTTTTGCACCGAGTGCAGCTCCAAGTCCCATGACAAAAAGAGCCGGACCAAGCAATGCCTCGTTCAATCCCGCCAGTGGAAGCTTTGCCTGCAGGAAAAACAGGACAAGTGTTGACACTGCACCGATCAATGCATTTACGATCATAATGCTTCTGGCTTTTCGATTGTTTTTCATGAAATGCCAGCTCTCTGTGACGACGTTTTGAAGTCTCTCTGAAATGCGGATGTTCTGAATGTTTTTCTGATCAGTTTCCTCTTCATTCATCCGTTCCTGCTTTTCTTCACTCATCTGCTCTTTGTTATGCTCATCCGTCTGTGAATTTATCAGTTTATCGTCAGCACCAGTGAAACCGGAAATTTCTCTTAAACTGCATACAATTCCAAGTGCGATCATCCCAAAGAAAATATCAATCGCATATGCCTTTTTGTACCCAAGCCACAATGCAAACCCTGCACAAAGTGTTGCTGTAGAACTTGTGATCCGATATAACATCATTTCCGTTGAAGCATATTGGTTGTATTTCTCTTCCTGCTTTACCGACTTTAAGCTGTCATACGCCAAAGCTTCTATGGTTCCCGATTCCAGATTGTAACTGAGCGCACTGAATGCAATCGCAAATGCCACCGTTCCAAAATTGTCAGATAAAATCATAGCCAGACAAGACAGCACACTGACCAGCTTCGAAAGAGCCAGTGTCCTTTTCCTTCCAAAAACATCTGCCACAACACCTGATGGAATCTCAAAACAACTGCTTGCGATATGAAAAATACTCTCCAGTATTCCAATCTGTAACAATGAAAACCCTCTGAGTGCAAGAAGCGCCACCCACGATGCTCCCGCAATCCGAAAATAGCTTACCGTAGTAAGTGTATACAATTTATTGATCTGTCTTTTTATATTAAAATTACACATAAAAAAATCTCCTTTTCAAAATAATATCTTTTCAATATTTTTGAACAGGAGATAGTGTTTTTTTCATATTTACATTCTTGATTTTAGAAACTGTTTACCTGAAAAAGAGCGCACTATCCCTGTAAACAGCTAATTTGTTGCCTTTTTGCAGGTGAAGATTCGTTGTTTTCCAGCGCATAGTCTGCTCTCCTTTCCTAGTATATTTGTTTTCCTCTGATATTTACATCTTTTGTATTATATACATGAATGGATGGACTTGTCAACTTCATGCAATATGCAAAGACTTCGTCAAAAAATCTACAATCTCTTTTTCATATTCATCTTTAATGATATTTTCTTTACTCTCTTCCATACTTCCATCAACAAAATACTTGCCGGTTTCTTTATTCATGGACAGCGAATCAAGCGGCCATCCTTCAAATCTTTTTGACGAGGCTTTATCGATCATCTCTTCATCTGACAATCTGTCCATCTGCATTGGAGTTCTGACATTTAATCCCGGCTGGCGCACATCATCCAATGCCAGCTCTTCAAAATAGAGTCCTGAATCATTGCAGATCACAACCTCAAAATACTGTCCATAAAACTTTGCTTTTGCAATCGCATTTTCTTCCGGTGTTGTTCCATTTTCTTCAGGTTCATCTGTAATTGCAAGATCCTTTAGAGTAACAAACTCTACATCATATCCTTTTAACAGATCCGAAAATCGTTTCACTTTTGAAGGATTTGTTGTGCCTAATAAAATTCTCATACTATTCATGCTCCTATATCCAAAGTATCTTCCATATACTTTCTAAAAGAATCGTTTCCGTCCCAAAAACCAAGTCGAATTCCATCAATCCCCCGTGTTAACAAGACATAATACTGATTTAAAATGTATAGCGTAAATTCGAATTGATTCATAGGATCTGTCATTTCTTCAACAGAAAACTTATTATTTGTATTATTATGGTTATCTGGAACTGCCTCAAGTTTTCCATCTTCATTCACTCTTATATCAGGTCCTATCATAACCCCAACCTTATTTAAGTCGATTCCCTGCACAGCAAATACCGAACCTATCTGATCCTCGGCATCTTCATCGCCAATATTAATCCAGTTCTCCTGCGTAGAGTTCCATCTTCTATTCAAGCCATCCTCATGGAAATGTGTGATTGATGGATCTTTGCCATGTGTACTACTCCATTTATCAGCCGTAGAACAACAAAACATTCCGAACAGTACTCTGTTAATATGTTCCGCATGGAAGTTTCTATCTTCCTCGATCCAATCAATCAGCTGATGCATAGGTTTTCCTGTAAAATATCCAAAATAAGCATCTTCGGATTTGTCCCTGAAAACATCTCTGTTAAAATCCGGATTATAATTAGTTAAGTCAGAAGCAAGCAGCCCTGTATCTTTATAAAGCAGATACTTGATACCATTTACATAATCATCAGAAGTATAACTTTTTCCTTTCGGTGCCTGAATTCTAAACTGCGTATGTAAAAACTTTTTCTCATAACCGGCCGTTAGCTGCTGAAACATCTCTCTTGTAATGTTTGCAGGTCTGATAGCCTGCAATACATCATACATGAGAATGATCTGCTTTCCCATCTTCTGAAGTATTTCAAGATGAGAATTGCAATCCTCAAAGCCCGGAATTTTATATACCTGTCCAAATGAAGGATGCTGCTTTCCATACTTTCTGGAAAGCTTATGCGCCTCATCTACAATAATGACATCATATCTTTCATTCCCGGTAATGATCTTTGTCGCAGTAGTAACAGAAAGATATCTGCTATTCATTCCATATATTTTAAAGATATTTTCTCCTGTCTTCTCCCAGTTTGGCTGTACAACAACACCTACCTTTGCCTCCGGTCTTTCTTTAAGTATACTGGCAACAAGATGTGTTAATAATACAGTCTTTCCAGTCCCGGCATCCCCGTTGATCACATAATTCCTGTCCGGATTATGAATGATTTCTGTTATCAGTTGTCCCTGTTCAGGCGTCAATTGCTTGATAGGACTATATTTCACCAACTCTTTTGTCCTTAATTCTTCAAGTGTAGATGAACTCACCCAGCCTCTTGGCCATAACTCTTTCTCCCATAACGGAAGAATTACATCTGAAGCAACATTTTCTCTGCCAACATATTCATTTACACTGTTACCACCAGTTCTATTAATTACATCATCATGATCAAATGATACTGCTCCAGCCTTCTTTGAGTTATCGGCCATAAAATATGTGATCAGCTGGCTCTCCACATCATCCATGGCAGAACGATTAAAATACACCGAAAAGATTACTATCACTTTATTAAAATCAGCAGTACTAAACTTTTCTTCCATTCCATTGTAATGCTGCTTATGGCGTTCAATAAAGTGCATAGTCTGACCAATATATACTTTCTTTGACCTTGTTCCTCTGTATATATAAATAGCATTATTTAATTCTAATGCTCTCTTTTGATTATTGCTTAATTGGTCAACACCAACCAAATTACCATTGCTGACTGCCAACTCTACTATAGAGTATTTTGCCATTCGTACCTCTCCTTATAACTTATCGTATTTTGTCGAAACTCCTTTGGCTTTTTCAACAGGATATTTCTTTTCTGTAATATCCATTTTCTTATTCACTACATCAATGATATCAACACCAAGAACCTGCGCCATCTGCAGGCAATAATTTGTTACATCTGCAAGTTCCTCAAGAACATTATCCATATTATAATTAGTATCATTCCATTGGAAACATTCCAACAATTCACCTGCTTCAATCGAAATAGACTTTGCCAAATTAGATGGTGTATGGAACTGATCCCAATCCCTGTCTTCATTAAATTTCTTTATTCGTGCCGATAATTCTTCTAATCTTTCCATCGCTATTCCTCCAACAGACACACCTCTTTGAAATGTTTTTTTGTTTCTGCATCTTCAAACCATATGCACAAACCTTTTTTTGCTCTCGTAAGCATTACTCGATAAATGTTCAACAATAACTCCTGAGCATTTGTGTTATTGGTAATAGAATCCCTCAATTGCTCATCGTATCGGGTAACCTTATCAATATGACCCTCCCAATGATCTGTTCTCCATACAAGATCATCCCACCAAATAAATCCAACATAATCAAATCCCAACCCCTGTGCCGTATAAATACACCCAACTTTATCAATTGAATCCAAATACCAATCATACTGATTATACATCGGATTCCATTGCTTTTGAAATACTGGATTAATTTTGGGTATTTTAATATCTATTTCTGTAGGTTTCTTTTTACTTTTCCACTCCCAGCAATAAGAAGCATAATATTTTATACTTGTTGTTGTATTATGACAATTGTTCATCCATAACTCCATATCCTGAATATTGTCACACACAGTAACTTCAATCCCTAATCCAACATCATTTAGATATTCTTTCCCATAAAGTAGTCTATCTAATCTATCGACATAGCTTCCTAATCCAGATCGCTTTTGATACTCTAATGAAAATGCAGTAAATGTATAACCATTTCTCCTCGCAAAAGTTTTGAAATTATCCTTTGTACCAATTTCATTACCTCTCACCCGCTGCCTGTCATCTTGAAGAACAATTACAATCTGGGCAGAACTAATCGAATTATTAAATTTAGTTATTCTGTGTGCCTCATCAATTACCAATAAATCATACTGTCCCCTAATAGAATCTAAAAACACTGCTCGTATACCTGCCTGGTCATTGCATAACCCATCAAGTACCTGTTTGATTGTACGGCTCCTTGGCAATGTGTACTTACACTTGTAGTTGTTATTGGCGTTAGGATGCAGTCGCCAATACTCCGCTAAAATCCGAAATCCAACAATTGTCTTTCCCGTTCCGGCTGCACCAGCAATAACAATCATATGCTTTGTTCTCAGTTTACCCTCTGCCTGTTGTTTAAGTAACGGCATGATATAATCAAGTACTTTTGATTGGTCGTGCCATAATGGTATATTATCAGGAGATTCAGTAATTCTATTTATTATCTCCATATCCATTTCCGTAGTAACATAATCCCCCTCAATAAACAAGTTTCTAGCCAATTCATTATCCGTAAATGGAGAAAAAACAGACTTTAAATAATCAGCAAATACTTTTTCCTCTCCCTTTACAAACATCATAGAAATATCAATATCTGAATACCTATCCTGAATGAAAAAATTCTTTTCACCAAGTTCAAACTCATGCAAATACTGGCATCCAGAAACACTTAACTGTCCATTAACAACATTACTATGATTTCCAATCAATGCATCTGTGTACTCTTTAGTTTGATTTACTGGATGTCGCGAGAGATATGGATTTGTTGCGTTTACCTTTATTGCTGGAAATCCCTTGTTTGCATAATACTCTATTCCATCTCGACTCCACTGTTTAAGTTCAATCACAAGAACTCGATGTTTTCCATTATCATCATCACCAATAAGAGCTGCATCTATTCTTTCACCTGCTGGCAGCTCATACTCTGTTGCAATATACAGATTTCCCAACCCTGCTGATTGTATAACTTCTATCAATTTAGGTAAAGAAGCTCTCCAGGACTTTTTCTCCGCATCCGAATTATCATTATAGAAATTTTCCATTCTTTGCGCTATTTCATCACCTGATAATCCAAACAATTCTGAGACTTTTTCACAATAAATCATATCTGTACTCCCCTCTATCGTGGTAAAATCAAAGTCGGATTTTTCAACAGTGCGGCAATCACCGGGGCATATTTAGATATTCCATAATCCAACACTATAAATCGATCATGGAATATCCCACCAGTTTTCTGCATGGAAATTTTTACATTGGGATACTCTTTGCAGAAATCAGTAAATTCTATATTATGAAGCTTATTATTTCCAACATTGTCACTAAAAAGAATAATAGATACTCCTGACTGAGAATTCTTTAGATGAACCAGTGTTCTTAATCCAATATAATTATCAACGACATATATCGAGACCTTTGCCTGTCTATAAATTGACGCATATACTTCATCAGCGCTACTAAACTTCGCATTATACATGAGCCACTTTTCATCATCATCTGAATTTATCTTGCTTATTTCAATTCTGTTATTGGCAGTCTCCATACTTAGCTGAAGTAGTTTGCGCTGCCCTATCAATTCTCTGTTTTCTAATATGTAATCTTTCATTTTTTTGAATGTTCTCACGAGGTCAATACTCTGCTTAACTGCAAGGTCACCTTTAAGTATCGTCATAAGCATGTATATACCTTGTTCAGTAAAAGCATTAGGCAAATATCTTGAACCGCCCCAACTTGAGGTCAAATTTTTTGACCTCAAGTTGTTAACCTCTTCCTTGGTAAGTTTAAATGCAAAATCTGATGCGAAACGCTCACTGTTATTTTTGACCTTAATTAATTCCTCTGTTACTTTGACAATTTCTATTTCTTCTTTTTTATCTTCTTCCATGTATATTCCTTTCACTGACATTGTTTCTATAGTTTATTTTAGTGAAGTAGCAAATGGCAGCCACATTATTATAAGTACATTCAATCCTACTTAGCTTCTAAACAGGTCGGATTCGATACGTTTAAATTCATATATCCTACGCAAACACTCTCATATCACTTACATCTGTTATCCAGACTAATTTCTCCAAATCAATAATCTGATCTGTAAAAATAGTATCAATTGCATCCGGGACTATCATTTTTACAAGTAAATCTGTATGAATTCTTAAGTCTATAGCATCTGAATGATAACCTAAAACATCAAATTCATAATCTTCTATCCCCTTCATATTCAAGTTTTGTATGCACCACTGAATATTTTCTACCGTGTTATATCTTGAAAAATCTCTATCCACCTCAGTATGTGAGAGATTAATTATACGTTCTTCTACTCGATCTGAATAATAAGAAAAGTAAGGAAGCTTTATATTTCCCATCTCATCAATATGGATTTCGTTCCATTGCTCACCCTCATCATCTTCAAGAACACTATAAAATATTCCTTTTCCAACTACAAATACTTCCAAAGTCATGGATCCATCGGATGTTATCGATGACAAATACTGAATATCCAATCCTAATTCCCGAATTTTATCTAAATCGAAACATTCTTTATTCTTAAGATAGTTAATCATTGACTTATAGTAACTATTATCATGATGACTATTCATAAAACGCTGTAATGCTTCATCAAATTCTTTCGGGATTTCATATTTCTCCACATATTGTTGCTCGGATTTGCATCCAGTTTTTATCTTCATCATATTCAAATATTCTTTTGCCATCATGAATTTAAGTGGCTGAAAGCTTATGATACTCGCAATCTCACTTCTCAGTGTTTCAACCTTTGTTACTTCTAACATACCCATTTTCTTGAAAAGTTCTTTGTCATCTGAAATCAATAAATTAAAATCAGTTTCTGCGATGCATTTCCTACAACCAGGGATCTCAACAATCTTATCAGAATATTTCTTGCAAAATGCTTTCTCCGATATCTCCATCAACTTTGTAACATCCGATACAAGAAGATACATTTTCCCCTCATGAAATATTTTTGTCTTAAACATAATACTTTTCATTGCATCCCCCTATTCTGGCTTATCATCCTATTAGTATTAACTACTAGTTCTGTTCCTCCACAATACTCTCCATTGTTTCCAGTTTCTTCAATGCCTTCATATATGCCAACAATCTTTTATACTGTTCGTCCCCAAGGCTGTGAATCTGCTTCAATATCTTAATGTCCGACCTAGTGACTTCATAATCCATATCTGTATCTTTATATTCCGGATCAATTCCTTTTCCCGTTAAAAGCTGTTCCGGTGTAATATCCAATGCGTCACATATGGATAACAGACAGTCTGCTTTTGGATTTGTCTTTTTCTTTTTCCAGTCACTGATGTTGCTTGTTGCAATCCCGGTTCTTCTCGACAGTTCCAACTGGCTCATGTTCTTCTGCTCCATTATGTAAAAAATTCTTTCACTGATAATCATGTGTGTTCCTCCGCTATGCCATATCCGTATTTATAGATTTTATTTCCGTCTATACGGTCATTCTATCATGCCGCAGCATTTCTTTCAATAGGAATGATCATAACAGTTTTGTGAATAATTCTGTCTATTTCCATTACAAAATGATAATTAACTTTTTAGAAATAGTTGTTCTCAGATTTTCCACAAAATCAGAAAAAGCCCAAACCGCAAGGGTTTGAGCTCCATTTGTACATTCGTATTTTCTGCTTTTGGGTATAAAATCTCCGCTGTTAATATAGAATATTCGTTCGATTTTATCAAGTCTTACTTGCACTTTTTCTCTTTCTTCGGCAATTCTTCCCACATACTCTCAACCAATTCACACAGAAACTGCCGATTATCCACATCATCAACCAGAATCATTTTTTTCGCACCATCATACGGCGGTTCCATCTCAGCATCCGGCATCATTTTCACCGCCACCGGAACCGGCTTTACCAAAAGTCTGTCATCATATATTCCGCCAAAAACCTTTCCACGGTAATAAAGAATGAATTCTCCCATCATTGCCCAACTGCTGATCTCATCCAGTCCTGATAATTGTTCCAGAACAAAATCTAGATATTCTTTTGTTGATGCCATGTTGTTTTCTCCTATCTGCTCACCAGCTTTAAAAATTTCTTATCATTCATCTGCTCATTCGTAACATACTCCCCATCGCAAAATAGGGCATAAGTCGTGATCGGCGTTGGTACATTCTGAGCATCCTTCCTACTTTCGATCTTCACAGCCTTGAATGGAATGCCATTCTTTTGAGCGGTTTCTTCCAAGATTGGTACATACTTTGCATTGAAAGGACATTGGTTTGTATAATAAAGAACATAGCCGCTTTCATTTATATGATGGTGTTTTGCACATTCCTTGAACACCGGTGGCTCAGTTTTCTCTTCAAACGGCAGATACCATAGCTGGATTCCATTATCAGCCTCATCACAAGCTTCAAATCCTTTATATTTTAGAAACTTCGGATCGGCCAGAAATGGCTTTTTCCTTGCTGCCGCAAGAATACATAGGCCTTCCTTCCCCTTTTCTTTGCTGTCCTCAATACACTCGGAAAGTAAGTCACTTGAATATCCATGACCTTTGAAAGATCCGGACACCCACAAACAATTAATATACATATAACCAGGTGCTTCGATTGGATTCCATGCACACTCCGCAGGTATGTACTCAATAAAGCACTTGCCGCGTTCTACGCTCTTAAGAAACACAAGACCTTCATCAAATCTATCCGCAAGCCATGCCTTCTTTGATGATACCTGAATATCTTTATTGTTGGAAATGGCACAGCAAATGTGCTCCTTTTCAAGATTTTCTTTCGTAACTCTAATATATTCCATACCCTTAAGCCCTCTTTATCGGGTGCCTGATTACAGTCTTCAGCTTCTCCGGCGCTACCTTCCGCACATCACTCAGATAAATCTCGTGGTGCATCCTCTGATCCGTTATATCAAGTGTATATCCCTGTTCTTCCATAAATCTGTGCATTGCATCTACCGTAGCAGGCTCATCGTCATACGATCCGATATGCATGCATTGTACACATAATCCTTCATCATAGAGAAAGAACTCAACCTTAGAAAAATCCTGTTTTTTCTTTGCCGTAGCTTTCCTGACAGCCCAGTCGAAATCTTCCCTGGTAACAAAATCCGGCAATCGAATAACAGAGATCCACTTAAAATCTTCCTTACGAGCATAATCAATTCCGGATACTCCGTCTCGCCTGCCGGCTCGGTCGGTTCGTAGCATGGCGTCCCCCGGACGCCGCTCACCCTGCCACCAGAATCCCTCTAATGGCGGCACGACATAATCGAAATATCCGTCAATCTGATGGTCTTCCTTTTTACTCATTTTTATCGTAAATGCAATTCCGTACAGAATACGACAACTATCCATATCCAGTCTCACATTGACATGATGCTTCGTTTGGACAATAAACACACTGTCTCCACATGATAGCTGTGACCGAACATATCACACGGGCAGATTCGTTTCAGGACATACCCATTCTCTCCAAAATACTTCAAGTCTCTTGCCAGCGTTGCTGGATCGCAACTGACATACACAATGCGTTTGGGCTCCATCTGAATGACCGTTTGTAATAATTTTTCGTCACATCCCTTTCGCGGTGGATCGAGCACGACCACGTCACTGCGCAATGTCCCTCCGCTCTCACGATATTTTGCCGGTACGACCTCTTCTGCTGCCCCGGCAAAAAACTCTACGTTGGATATCTCATTCAATGCTGCATTTTCACGTGCATTTTTTACAGCCTGTTCTACGATTTCAACACCATATACCTTGTCCGCTTTTTGGGACAAGAACAAGGAGATCGTTCCAATGCCGCAGTACAGATCCCAAACCGTTTCATCCTCATGCAGATCAGCATACTCTAATGCCTTATCATAAAGTTTTTTCGTCTGAATAGGATTTACCTGATAAAACGACTGCGCAGAAATACGATAGCGTAAGCTGCCGATACAATCTTCTATATAATCCTGTCCATAAATCGCTTTCGTTTCCCGGCCGAGAATAACATTTGTATTTTTATCGTTGATATTTATGCAAATGCTGACAATCTGTGGATTCGCTTCTCGCAGTACTTCGATCAATGCTTCCTTATGCGGAAGTCTGGTTCCATTAATAACCAGACAAACCATGATCTGCCCGGTGCTTTTGCCGGAACGGATCAATATATGCCGCACAATTCCCTTCCCGGTCGTTTCATCATAAGCACGAATGCCATATTGCTTCATAAAGTCAAGCACGGTGTCTATGATCAGTTGGCTTGCCGGATCAGCAATCGCACAATTGCGGCAGGAAATGATCTGATGCGTACGACCGGCATAAAAACCTGCGACCAAATTTCCCTCTTTGTCATAACCAACCGGGTATTGCGATTTGTTGCGATAATAGTATGGGACTTCCATTCCCATGATTGGTTCCATAACAACCTCATTTTTGTCTATATCAATCCCGCCGATGCGCCGGAGACAATTCGCCACTTTTTCCTGCTTCCACTGCAACTGCTTTTCATAGCTGCAGTGCTGCAACTGGCATCCACCGCACGGTCTTGCCACCGGACATTTCGGTTCAACGCGGAACGGCGACGGCTGTATAATTTCTAACAAACGCGCATATCCAAAATGCTTTCTCGTTTTCATTACCCGTACTCGGACAATATCTCCAACCAATGCGTCCTTGACAAAAAGGGCGTACCCATTTGCACGCCCAATTCCTTCACCTTCTGTTCCCATGTCAATTATTTCCAGGGTCAGCTCGTCATTTTTGTGACAAACCGCCTCTGAAAAGTCTTTTTTTGTTTTTTTTCCCATGCTACTATCTATTCCTTCCTCAGCCCATATCTTCTTAAGACCTTTCACAACCTTCTCTATTTGCGTTTCTGCAAATATCCTGAGCTCTGACGTACATTGGAATCTACAATTCGATT
>ERZ779895.594-NODE-594-length-48350-cov-4.289864_pt1 | contig 48350 bp, 29 predicted proteins | sample MGYA00511093_ERZ779895 | MGnify/ENA primary metagenome ERZ779895 (study PRJEB29588, sample SAMEA2142970) | human gut metagenome | biome: human gut; feature: human-associated habitat; material: faeces | place: Denmark | collected 2008/2010 ... | reverse complement strand
CTGTGTACCGGGGAGGAGGCCATATCCGGCTTGCGGCACCTTACCTTCGACAACAGCCTGCGGCTCATGGACACCTTCAGCGCAGACGCCTCCTTCGAGCAGCTGCTGGAGCAGGCAAAAAGCGAGAAAAATCTCCAGCGCATCCGCATGTATCTGCGGCTGCTGGAGGAATACAGCACCTATATGACGAGGGCCAACAAGCGGAAAACGCTTGTACTCCTGTATGAACTGCTCATGCACCCGGACGGCGACGTGCGGCGTATCGCGGGGCGCATCATGGGAAAAATCCTTGCGAATGCCGGTCCGCGCTACCGCAAGGAGCGGCCGCTTTCTGCCAAGGATGGCCAGATGCCGCCCGCCGTGATGGCGCTTTTGTCTGAGTCCGCTGAACTGTGGACGCATTATATCGGCCTCTGTCTGCACCCGGATTACCGCATCTCCAGCAAGCATGCGCTGCGCATTTCCAACTCTCTTAAGACCATCTGCCAGAGTCTGTTCGCTTCCTGCGAGGAAAAGGAGGCAGGGGCGCTTGTGCAGCCGCTTCTGGATGCACTCGAGCAGGCGAGGGACGAAGATCGGTTCGTGCTGGTTGATGCGCTGTGCCATGTGCCGTGCCGGTATCTGCCGCGGCCATATTTGCCGGAACTGTCCGCACGACTTGCTGCCATGCTTGGCACGGGAAATCCAGAACTCGATATCATCGCGCTGCATATGCTCCTGCGGCTGACGCATGCAGAGCCTGGACTGCGGCAGATTGTCCGCACCTGCGTGCAGCAATATGAGCCTCACTGGGAAGACCATCTGGCCCACGATTGGCTTAAGTCGCAGGTGCTGGCGGAGCCGTTTGCAGCGCTGGACGCGCAAACCGTCTCACAGATTCACCTCAGCAATCTGAAAAACGCCGTCCACTGGACCGTTAAGCTGACGCAGATCAATATGCTGCGCGAATATGTCCAGGCGCATCCGGAGACGGCGTTCCATACGGCTCTGCATTTTTCCAATCTGCTTTGCGTCAGCGAGCATCTTCCCGTGCGTGAAGCGGCGGGCAACGCGCTGCTTTCCATCGCGCCCGGACTGCTCGTTGACCAGATCAACGAAATCGTCATCGACCTGACGCGCGAATTGGAATCCGGGCAGGAGCAGATCTCGCGCTTTATCCCGCCGTATTTGGGAAGACTTTTGTGCCTGTTGCCGGAAAAGGAACTGGGCGAGTCGGTCGAATCCATCGGACAGCTTTCCTGCGGCGCATCTATCCGGCCCGCGCGCGTGGCGCTGTTCACGCTCGGCGAGGCGCTGAATGTGCTGCCGGAGCAGGAAACGCAGACTGCCGACCACATTCTCGGCCTGATTCTTACTGGCATTGCCCATTACGATGAGACGATCCATCAGACGGCGCTGGCTGTTCTCTGCCGGGATATTTTCGGCCGAGATCAGCTTTCTCTTGCCAGAAAACACGATATTTTCGTCCGTTTGCACAAAAAACTCCTGACACTTTTATCAGAACCGCGTACCGGTCAGCTGACATTCTTCAACTGCGCGGCCATGCTCAATCATCTCTACCGCTATACCGTCCGGCAGGAACTGCTGGAAGGCCCCTTCCGGTTCCCGGCGGAAAAGCCCGCTGCGTTTTTCCCCGGCACATTTGATCCGTTTTCCGTCGGTCATAAGCAGATCGTACAAGAAATCCGCGCGCGCGGCTTCGAGGTCTATCTGGCTGTCGATGAGTTTTCTTGGAGCAAGAAAACGCTTCCCAAGCTTCTACGCCGCCGCATCGTCTCGATTTCGACTGCCGACCAGTGGGATACTTATCTGTTCCCTGACGAGATCCCCGTCAATATTGCCATGCCGGAGGATCTTGCCCGCCTGTGGCAGCTGCTGCCGGGAAGAGACGTCTATCTTGTCGCGGGCAGCGATGTGATTGCAAATGCCTCAGCGTATAAACGCACGGAGCCCGGCACTGCTGCGGACTATAATCACATCATTTTCTGCCGCGACGGCAGCGCCGACCGCGCTGCGCTGACTGCAATCATTCGGGGAAAGCTTTTGCTTCTGTCCTTGCCTCCGTTTTATGAGACAGTCAGTTCCACGCGCATCCGCGCCTCGATTGACCAGAATCTCGATATCTCCATGCTTGTCGCGCCGGTCGTGCAGACGTATATCTATGAATGCGGCCTGTACGTCCGCTCTCCAGAGCAGAAGGATGTGCTGCGGCGCGAAGCGCTCTATTTCCAAAATGTCACACAGGACGAAGACACGCTTCCGCAAGCCGTACGGGACTGCATGCGCGGCAAAAAAGCACCCCGCGCGGCGCTGCTGCTGGCGCGACCTGCGCGTCTGCTCGGCTGGGCGGCAGGGCATACGATTTTGCTGGATGATCTGTATGACGTACTCGGCTCTCTGGAGGCATGCAGCTATGTGCGCCAGCATGCTTCCGGGCAAATTCTGTTCATGGATGCGGCACAGGCGGAAGAGGAGGACGCGTTGCGCATGCTTCTCAATGAACTGCTTGCCAGAAGTCTTGAACAGGGACATACCTACGCACTCTGCCGCTGCACCGAATCGCAGACGGCGCTGCAAAGCGCCCTGCGTCAGCTTGGCTTCACGCAGGCGGTAAGCGGCATCTATTATGTCGATATGCGCAACCCCGTTATGCTCCTGCAGGACGCCATGCTCTGCATCAAGCCGCCGCACCGCGACGCGCCCGCCGTGCGCGAAGCCGTTTTACAGACCCGGCCCCGCCTGCGTATGGCGCTGAGTGCCATGTTTCCCGGTAAGCTTCTTCTGTGCTTTGACACGGAACTGCTCAATCAGGCTATCGCCCAGCGTATTGAGCGTATGAACGGCGTGCAGGATGTGCCCGAAGGCGTCCGGCAGCTGGGGCCATATATGTGCGTGCCCTACGGAAAAATCTTCGCGGATGCCATCGTGCCCAATACGGTTACAAAGACGCTCCATGTAGAAAAATGCTACGCACCCGATGTGCGCAGTTTTACGATTGAGGAATATCCGGATTATTCTCCGCTGCCGGGCCAGGTCCGCACGCTCCGGTCGTTCCACAGGCCGATCATTCTGGTTGACGATCTGCTGCACAAGGGGTACCGCATTGAAAAGCTTGACCGTGTTTTCCGGCAGGAGCAGCTTGCTGTTGACCGTATCGTTGTTGCTGTCATGTCCGGCTATGGCCGCGATCTGATGCGCGTACAAGGACGCTGTGCGGAGTGCGAGTATTTTATTCCGAACCTCCATTACTGGGTCACGGAGAGCCTGCTCTATCCCTTCATCGGCGGAGACAGCGTTGCCGGCCGGAAGCAAAAAGAACGCATGCTCCCGTCCGTTAATATGATCCTGCCCTATGTTTATCCCGGCTATTTCTTCGACGTAACAGAGCAAAGCATCCGTGGCCTTTCCAAAACAGCGCTGGAAAACGCCATGCAGATCCTCCGCGCGCTCGAACGTGAGCACCAGCGTGTATTTTCCGCCGCATTGACCATCCGCCGCCTCGGAGAAGCGCTCACGCAGCCCCGTCTGCCGGATAAGGGCGACTGCATGAACTTTGATTTTTCCCTCCCGGCCTCCAGCTATCTCGAAGAAGACCTTTCACGCCTAGACCGCATCTGCCGCTGAATACAGCTTTGGTTTCAGCAAACTAGAAAAATAGCTGTGCGATAAGACAATCTGCCGCATCTGCCTGTAAGAAAATCTTGCTATTTCGAGCCGAAACAGGTATAATGCAAACAACTGCCGCCTTTGGTGTGTGAATGAGCGGCAGAGGTGTGTGAAAAAACTCGCTCGAAAGGATGAAAAAAATGAGTCTTTCCTCTTCCGCTCCCTGGTTAAAATATTACGGTAATGTGCCGCATCATCTGTCTTATCCGCAGAAGACTATCTATCAGATGGTCAAGGCCGCAGCAGAGCGCAATCCAAAGCTGCCTGCCTATGAATTCATGGGCAAAAAGACGACCTTCGCACAGTTTATGCAGAAGATCGACGAGACGGCACAGGCCTTTCTCGCCATGGGCATCAAAAAGGGCGACCGCGTCACCATCTGCATGCCCAACTGCCCGCAGGCTCTGCACGCGTTCTATGGCCTGAACCGCATTGGTGCAGTGTCCAACATGATCCATCCGCTCTCTGCTGCGGGAGAGATCAAATTCTATCTCAATTTCTCGCACTCCAAGTGCATCCTCACGCTTGACCAGTTCTATGCCAAGATCGCGCCCATCATGCCCGAACTTGATAACAAGGAATGCAAGCTTCTGCTTGCTAAGATTGAGGATGAGTTGTATCCGCACCTTGCAGTCGGCTACGCGCTGACGGCAGGCCGCAAATACCCCAAGCCCCCGAAAAAGGGCAATTACATCTGGTGGTCGGAATTCCAGCGCGTCGGCAAAAAGCGTGATCTGCCGCTTCCGAGAGAGTTCGGCAAGGCGGAAGCGGGCGCGTCTATCCTCTATTCCGGCGGTACGACCGGCACAACCAAGGGCATTCTTCTGTCCAACATGAACTTTAACGCGCTGGGCCTTCAGACTATTGCCGCCTCTGGCTTTGCACCCATCGACGGCATGAAGATGCTCTCTGTCATGCCCGTGTTCCATGGCTTTGGTCTCGGTATCGGCATCCATACTGCCCTCATCGGCGGCGCATGCTGCATCCTTGTCCCGAAGTTCAACGTCAATACCTATGCCGAACTGCTCATCAAGAAGCAGCCTAATATCATTCCCGGTGTCCCGACGCTGTTTGAGGCGCTGCTGCGCGCTGAAAAGCTTGAAAACGCAGACCTCAGCTGCCTCAAGGGCGTCTTCTCCGGCGGCGACAGCATGTCTATCGAACTGAAGAAAAAGGTCGATGATTTCCTCAAGGCGCACAACGCTTCCGTGCAGGTTCGTCAGGGCTATGGCCTGACCGAGTGCGTCACAGCCTCCTGCCTGACGCCGAAGGACTATAACCGCGTCGGCTCTATCGGCGTGCCGTTCCCGGATACCTATTATAAAATCGTCAAGCCCGGCACCACGCAGGAACTTGATGCGAATCTCGAAGGCGAGATCTGCGTCTCCGGCCCGTCCGTCATGCTCGAGTATGTTGATAATCCCGAGGAAACGCACAACACCCTCCGCCGCCATGAGGACGGCCGCATCTGGCTGCACACCGGCGACCTCGGTAAGATGGATGAAGACGGCTTCGTCTACTTCTCCCAGCGCATCAAGCGCATGATCATCACGTCCGGCTACAACGTCTATCCCGGCCAGCTGGAAAATATCATCGACGGCCATGAAAAGGTTCTCCTGTCCTGCGTCATCGGTGTCAAGGACCCGTACAAGATGCAGAAGGTCAAGGCTTTCGTCGTCCTGCGTCCCGGCTATGAACCGTCGGAGGCAGTTAAGCAGGAGATTCTCGACTACTGCCGCCAGCATATCGCAAAATATGCGATGCCGTATGACATTGAATTCCGCTCCGAACTGCCCAAAACGCTGGTCGGTAAGGTCGCCTACCGCGTGCTCGAAGAGGAAGAGGCCGAGCGTCAGGCATTGGAAGACGCGAAAAACTCGTAAGCATTATTTTTCGGCAGCCTGCCGCGTTTCGCGGCAGGCTGCGATGATTTCAGGTGATTTCCATGAAAAAAAACGACCGCATCTGGGAACTGGATGCGCTGCGCGGCATTTGCATTCTCTGCGTGATCCTGATCCATCTGATCTTTGATCTGATTTACTTTATCGGCCTTGATCTGCACCTGCCCGCATGGTATGTGTTCGTGCAACAGTACGGCGGCGTGATCTTCGTCGTCTTGTCCGGCTGCTGCGCCACGCTCGGCTCACGCAGCTTCCGCCGCGGCTGCATTGTCTTCTCTTGCGGCATGCTCATTTCGCTTGTAACGTTTGGGATGTATCGCCTCGGCATGGCCTCGCGCGATGTGATCGTCTGGTTCGGCGTGCTGCATCTGCTGGGTGTCTGCATGATGCTCTATCCCGTTTACAAAAAGCTGCCCACGCAGGCGCTTGCCGCCGTGGGAGTTGTACTCGTCGTGACCGGATATCTCATTTCGGGTACGGTCGTGGAGGCAAAATTTCTGTTCCCGTTCGGTTTTGTCTACGAGGGATTTACATCCAGCGATTTTTTTCCGATTCTGCCGCATCTCGGCTGGTATATGCTTGGAACTGTTCTCGGCAGAACAGTCTATGCGGACAAAAAAACACGCCTGCCCGGCACGTTCCGGGAAAGCGCGATTGCGAGATTCTTCTGCTGGTGCGGCCGCCAGTCTCTGTTCATCTACCTGCTCCACCAGCCTGTCGTTTACGGCCTGCTGGAACTGATTGCAGCCCTGAAATGAAGAAAAAGTATGCGCCCGGTGCAGCCTTGCACCGGGCGCGATATTTAATCCAGATCAAAATACTTTTTGAAAATTTTCCGCAGCAGATATGAATTCAGCATCGCAATAAGCGCACCACCAATCAGAAGCCAGAAGATGCACGTCCGCAGAAAAAAACTTGTTGCAAACAGGAGCAGAGCAGGCACGGCCAGATTCAGCGCTGCCATCACGACCGAGTAGGGGAGATTGCCGATGGCAAGCAGGCAGGCGTTTTTCAGCATATTTTTAATGGAATTATCAAACTGCGCCAGCAGGGGATAGATATAAGCGCCGATCAGCGAAACGAGCAGTGCCGGGAAGCAGAAGACCACACCCATCCAGATCGACTGCGCCACTACGCCGGACAGATAGAGCCAGAGTTCATAAGTTACCAGCAGTGTCGGAATCAGAAGGATCAGGAACAATAGAACGCCCTGCTTGAAATTGAGTTTGAACGACGCCCAGAAGCTGCGGACCACGCCGCCGCCCTCGCCGCGCACCATGTTGAGCGTTACGCGATACATCGCCGCCGTAGACGCGCCGATGGTGAACACGGGGATACAGAACAGCAGCCACAGCAGATTCAGGATCACAAGATCCGCGACCCGTGACATAAACGACCAAAAAGGGGAATCATAATTGAAGAACTTCATAGCGCGCCTCGTTTCAGGAAAGAATATAGAATATTATATCGACTGAACAGAAAAAACGCAAGCCGAAAAGAGGATAGAAGCAAACTGCACAATTTTGCAGCCTTGAAATCGTACAAAGTGCTGAAAATTTTTTCGGAACAAATTTTGATTGCTCAGATCAGAAAAATGTAGTATAATATGGTCATTGGAAATGGAAACGTTTCCAGAATTCAAAAATCATTCAGGAGGAAATACCATGAAAAAGATCATCGCAATGCTTCTGGCGCTCGTGATGGTTCTTGGCCTGGCTGCCTGCGCATCCAAGACCGAACCCGCTCAGCCCGAAGAGAACACCCCGGCCGAGACAACTGACACCCCGGCCACTGACGAAACCGCTCCCGCTGAAACCGAGACGGAAGAGCCCGCCGCGACCGAAGCTACTGGCTCTGTCTATTACCTGAACTTCAAACCCGAAGCTGACGAAGCTTGGCAGAAGCTCGCTGCAACCTATACCGAGCAGACTGGTGTTCCCGTTAAGGTTGTCACCGCTGCTTCCGGCACCTATGACACCACCCTCGCAGCCGAACTTGACAAGAGTTCCGCTCCGACCCTGTTCCAGTGCGGCAATCAGGGCGCCATCAACTCCTACGGCGACTACTGCTATCCGCTCGACGGCACTGCCATCATGGATCAGATGACCACCGATGCTTTCAACCTCAAGGGTGAAGACGGCCAGACCCTGTCTATCGGCTACTGCTACGAGGCATTCGGCATCATCGTCAACAAGGCTCTGCTCGAGAAGGCTGGCCACTCCATCGACGAAATCACCAACTTCGATTCTCTGAAGGCTGTCGCTGACGATATCCATGCCCGCGCAGAAGAACTCGGCTTCGACGCATTCTCCTCCGCCGGCCTCGACGGCTCCTCCAGCTGGCGTTTCTCCGGCCATCTGGCCAACATGCCGCTGTTCTATGAGTTCCGTGACGATGGCGTGACCTCTCAGCCCGCCACCATCACCGGCGCTTACCTCAACAACTTCAAGAACATCTGGGATCTCTACACCACTGATTCCGCTACCACCGGCGCTGCTCTGGCTACCGCTACCGGCGACGAGTCCGAGGCTGAATTCGGCGAGGGCAAGGCTGCGTTCTATCAGAACGGCAGTTGGGAATATTCCAACCTGACCGGCACGTTCGGCATGAACCCCGACGATCTGGCTATGATCCCCATCTACTGCGGTGTTGACGGCGAAGAAGAGGCCGGCCTGTGCGCTGGCACTGAGAACTGCTGGGCCATCAACAACGAAGCCTCTGAAGAGGACATTCAGGCTACCATCGATTTCCTCGTCTGGGTCGTTACCTCTGACGAAGGCACCACAATGCTGGCACAAGAGTTTGGCCCCTGCCCGTTCAAGGATGCCAAGGAGCCGGAGAACGTCTTCTTCCAGGATGCCAACAAGTACACTGCCGACGGCAAGTACGTTGTGACCTGGGCATTCAACTGGACTCCCGCTGTTGACGACTGGCGTGCTGCCGTTGTCGACGCTCTGACTCAGTACACTGCCGGTACCGGCGACTGGTCCGCTGTCGAGACTGCATTCGTGCAGGGCTGGGCGACCCTGTATGCAAAGGATAACGCATAAGCAATAAGGCGTGACCAAAAGTAAAGAGGGGGCTGCAAAGCCCCCTTTTTTACAGAAAAGAAACTGCCGCAGCCGAAGATTTTGCGGACAAACGCCCGGAGGCCGGGCGCTTGTCTGTGAAATTGTCAAGATAGTAAATAAATAATAAAGGAGAAGCATGATGAAGAAGAAAAAACATGACGATTCGGCTCTGTCATGCAGCTTGATCCGCCGCCCGATCCAGCGCTGGGGCTGGCTGTTCCTGCTGCCGACGTTCGCAGCGTTCTGCGTGGGCTTCCTGTACCCGTTTGCAAAGGGGCTGTTCCTGTCCTTCTGCAAGTTCAAGACAACCAGCAAGTGGACGTGGGTGGGACTGAAAAACTACCAGACCATCTTCCAGGATGAGGGCTTCCTCCACGCGTTCTGGTATACGGCGCTGTTTGCGCTCGTATCCCTGCTCATCATCAACGTTCTGGCCTTTGCTGTTGCCTACGTTCTGACTAAGGGTATCAAGGGCTCGAACATCTTCCGTACCGTTTTCTTCATGCCGAACCTCATCGGTGGCATCGTCCTGGGCTATATCTGGCTCATGATCTTCGACGGCATCCTCAGCAACTTCGACACAGCCGTCGTGCTGGAAACCAAATACGGCTTCTGGGGATTGATCATCCTCATGTGCTGGCAGCAGATAGGCTATATGATGATCATTTATATCGCAGGCCTGCAGGCAATCCCGGAGGATATGCTGGAGGCCGCAAAGATCGACGGTGCGTCCAGCTGGAAAACGCTCTGGAACATCACAATCCCGAACATCATGCCGTCTATCACCATCTGCACGTTCCTGTCCCTGACCAACGGCTTCAAGCTCTATGACCAGAACCTGGCCCTCACGGGCGGCTCACCCTTTAAGACGCTGGCTGACGGCAACGTCATCAAGACCACGGAAATGCTGGCTCTGAACATCGTCAACTCCAACACCTCCAACTCCAAAGGCCCCGGACAGGCCAAGGCAGTTGTGTTCTTTATCCTGGTTGCGATCATCAGCATTGCCCAGCTTGTGTCCACCAGAAAGAAGGAGGTCGATCAGTAATGAAAAATACCGGCTTCCAGAAAGAGCGCCGTTCGCATACCGTCCTGACGGTCGTGTTTGCAATCATTGCCGTTGCGTATCTCTACCCAATCTTCATCGTTCTGGTCAACTCTCTCAAGACCAACGCCGCTATTAACCTTGATACGTTTGCCTTCCCCAAAAGCGACACCTTCATGGGGCTGCAGAACTATATCAAGGGTATGACCTTTGGCAACTATCCATTCTATAAATCTGTCGAGTATAGCCTGATGATCACGCTGCTCTCCGCTGCCCTGATCCTCATCTGCACGTCCATGGCCGCGTGGTATATTTCCCGTGTCGACAGCCTCGTCTGCCGCATTGTGTACTACCTGTGCGTGTTCTCCATGGTCGTCCCGTTCCAGATGGTCATGTTCACGCTGGCAAAGACCGCCGATACTCTGAAGCTCAATCGCCCGTGGACAATTCCCATTGTCTACCTCGGCTTTGGTGCGGGCCTCGCTGTGTTTATGTTCACAGGCTTTGTCAAGTCCATCCCGCGCTCCATTGAAGAGGCTGCTGTGATTGACGGTTGCACCCCTGTGCAGACCTTCTTCCAGGTTGTCCTGCCCATGATGAAGCCGACTTTCATTTCCGTTGGCGTTCTGGAGATCATGTGGGTCTGGAACGACTACCTCTTGCCGTATCTGGTTCTGGATATCAACGAATTCCGAACGATCCCCATCCACATTCAGTACCTCAAGGGCAGCTACGGATCGGTCGATATGGGTGCTACCATGGCGCTGATCCTGATGTCCATTGTTCCGGTTGTCATCTTCTATCTCTGCTGCCAGAAGTATATCATCAAGGGCGTTGCCGCTGGCGCGGTAAAGGGATAAAGAAAAATGTCTGTTTGGATTTTTCTGAGGTTCTATATTATAGTGATACAGAACCAGCAAAAAACCAAGGAGAACAGCAGATATGACGATCAAGGATCTTGCGAGACTGAGCGGCTATTCGCTCGGAACTGTCTCTCGCGTGCTGAATAACCAGCCCAATGTTTCGGATAAGGCCCGGCAGGCAATCTTATCCATTGCACAGGAAAGCGGCTTTGAACTCAATGAGAGTGCCCAGCTTTTAAAGCAGCAGCGTTCTAACACTGTGCTTATCATCGTCAAGGGAACGGCGAATGAATTATTCGCCGGCATGGTTGAGCAGCTGCAATCTCTGTTTTCACGCACAACGCATCCTCTGATCGTTGACTTTATTGATGAAGACGACAATGAGGTGCTGCGCGCTGTGAAACTCTGCCGGGAGCGTAAGCCCATGGGCGTGATGTTCCTCGGCGCGACAAACCGTCATTTTGTCGGCGATTTCGACAAGATCCACGTCCCTTCCGTCATTGTTACGAATGACGCAAGCGATCTGCCGTTCGAGAACCTGTCCAGTGTTACGACCAACGACCGGCAGGGCGCAGCCTGCGCTGTTGACTATCTGATCCGCTGTGGTCACCGGCATATTGCGGTTCTCGGCGGCGACAGGCTGTTGTCCGATACATCCGCACAGCGCTACGCAGGCTGCGTAGAGGCGTTCGAGAAGAATGGGATGCGGTTTGATGAGCAAACCTATTACCATACCGGCCGCTACAGCTATGAAGACGGCTATATCGGCATGCAGGCTGTCCTGCGCGACACACCGCAGGTCACTGCCGTGTTCGCCATGGCCGACGTCATAGCCATCGGGGCGATTCGCGCGCTGGTGGATGCTGGTAAGCGCGTTCCCGACGATATTTCCATCATTGGCTACGATGGACTGAAAATCGGCAGCTTCTATACCCCGAAACTCTCGACCGTTTCCCAGTCTGTCGAGCTTCTGGCCCGGCGCAGCTTCTCTGTTCTGATGGACTGCGCCGAGCGCAGCGGGCATGCCCGCCATATGACTGTACCGTTTACACTTTCCAACCGTGAAAGCGTCAGAAAACTCGAAAACAGCTGAAAACAGCGCCCCAATGCTGCTTTTGCCTGTTTTCAACGAAAGCGAAATAAGAGTGATAGTATGAAAAGAAGCAGTGGAATCCTGATGCACATTACCTCGCTGCCCTCGCCCTACGGCATTGGCAGCATGGGAAAAGCAGCCTATGACTTTATTGATTTTCTGAAAGAGGCAAAGCAGACCTACTGGCAGATCCTCCCGATCAACCCGCCCGGCTACGGGGACTCCCCCTATCAGGCATTCTCTACGTTTGCGGGAAACCCGTATTTGATCGATTTGGATGCACTCGTTAAGGACGGGTACCTTCTGCAGGAGGAACTGGACCGCATCGATTGGGGCAGCCGCGCCGATCAGGTCGATTTTTCCAAAATGTACGACCAGCGCCTACGGGTGCTGCATTTGGCATGGAGCCGATTCCACAAGGCCCCGACCGAAGACTATGCGGAATATGTCCGTGAGCAGAGCGCGTGGCTGGATGAATATGTACTCTTTATGGCCGTCAAGGCATATTATAACGACGGCCCGTGGACCGAGTGGCCGCTCGATATCCGGATGCACCAGCCCGAGGCGATGGCGCATTATCGGGAGTCGCTGCACGACGAACTTGATTTTCATCGCTTCCTCCAGTACTGCTTCCACACGCAGTGGCAGCGTTTGCGGGAGTATGCCCATGAAAACGGTGTGTTGATTATCGGCGATATCCCCATCTATGTTCCGCTGGACTCCGCCGATGTCTGGTCGCACCCGGAGAATTTCCAGTTGACCCGTACCCGCCGTCCACGCGTCGTTGCGGGCTGCCCGCCTGACGGCTTCAACGCCAATGGACAGTATTGGGGCAATCCCATCTATGACTGGGCGCACATGGAACAGGACGGCTTCTCCTGGTGGATGCGACGCCTGCGCGCAGCAGGGGAGAGTTTCGATGTTGTCCGCATCGACCATTTCCGCGGGATTGAAAGCTACTGGGCCATTCCTGCTGTCAACCGCACGGCCCGCAAGGGCGAATGGGTCAAGGGTCCCGGCATGAAGCTTGTAAATGCTATCCGGAAGAATTGCCCGGATACCGATTTTATCGCCGAGGATCTCGGTTTCCTGACGCCGGAGGTACAGCAGCTTGTGATTGATTCCGGCTTCCCTGGCATGAAGGTGCTGGAATTTGCCTTTGATCCGCGTGAGCCGAGCAACTATCTGCCCGACCGCTACCCTGAAAACTCCATCTGCTACACCGGTACGCACGACAATGAAACGCTCATTCAGTGGTGCGAGGGGATCGACGTGGAAACGGACGCCTATGCCCGGAACTATCTCGGCATTACGCCGGAAGACGATCTGGCAGACGCCATCATGGAAGCTGGTATGCAGTCTAAGGCGCAGCTGTTTATCATGCAGATGCAGGACTATCTGCGCTTAGGCAAGGAGTCCCGCATGAACGAGCCCGGCAGACTTCTGCCGTCGAACTGGCGCTGGCGTATGCTGCCCGGCGCAGCCAATGAAACGCTGGCAAAAAAAATTGCAGGTTTGACAGAGCGTTCAAATCGTGTATAATACCATCGAGTTATCTGGCGTCCACCTGTCCTTGCCGGATAGGTGGATGCTTCTGTAAAAGCCGCCGGCAGTTTGTACGGCGGGGTCCCATGGAAGGAGTAACCTATGAGCGAATTTTCGGAACGAATCGTAAAACAGACGGAAGCGCTGCTGCATTTCCAGCATGACGAGACGCTGCAGGAAACAACCCCAGAGCGGCTGCATGAGGCGCTTGGGCAGGTCATTATGATGGAGATCAGCGACAACTGGACGAAGACTAAGCGCCGTCAGGCGCCGGGCCGCCGCGCGTTCTATTTTTCTGCGGAGTATCTTGTTGGGCGTCTGGTCTACAGCAACCTTTTCAATCTTGGCATTTTGCGTGAAATGAAAGCGGCCTTTGCCGAAAAAGGCGTCGATCTTGCGTGTCTGGAGCATATTGAGGACGCAGCACTCGGGAATGGCGGCCTTGGCCGTCTGGCCGCCTGCTTTCTTGACAGCGCCGCGACGCTCGATCTGCCGCTGACCGGCTATGGCCTGCGCTACCGCTTCGGCTTGTTCAAGCAGTCGTTTGTAAACGGCTGCCAGCGTGAAAACGCGGACGACTGGACCAAATACGGCGACCCGTGGAGTCACCGCCGCGACAAGCTGGCTGTCAAGGTCAAATTTGCCGACCAGACTGTCAACTGCGTCCCGTATGATATGCCTGTCATCGGGTATGAGACAACGACGGTCGGCACGCTCCGCCTCTGGCAGTGCGAAGCTGAGGAAGAACTGAACTTCGATGCCTTTAACGCGCAGGACTATGTCAAGGCGCTTGAAAAGAAGAACAAGGCCGAGGATATTACCCGCGTTCTGTATCCGAACGATTCCACATGGGAGGGCAAGCGTCTGCGCGTCAAGCAGCAGTATGTTCTCTCCAGCGCATCGCTGCAGGACATTCTGCGCGACTATCGCAAAGAGCACGGCACGGATTATTACCGTCTGCCGGAGTTCATCGCTGTTCAGCTGAACGATACGCATCCAGCCATGTCCATCCCTGAACTGATCCGTCTGCTGATGGCCGAAGGATTGGACTTTGATGCCGCGTTTGAACTGACCCGCCGCGTGTTTTCCTATACGAACCACACTGTCATGACAGAGGCGCTTGAAAAATGGGATCTGGAACTGCTGCGTTCTGTTGTGCCGGAGGTCTGCGAGATTATCGAGCGTATCGATGCCAAACTCAAGCAGGAGCACCCGCATACAACGCTCTTTATCGTCAAGGATGGGCAGGCGCATATGGCGAATTTGTCTGTCTATATGTCCACCGCTGTCAACGGCGTTGCCGAGATTCACTCTCAGATTCTCAAGGACGATCTGTTCAAAGACTGGTATGCCATCTACCCCGAGCGCTTCCAGAACAAGACCAACGGCATTACGCCCCGCCGCTGGCTGGGCCTGTCTAACCCGGAACTCTGCGGTCTGCTCGACAGCAAGGTCGGCGCAGGATATCTGAAACATCTCGACCAGCTGGAAGGACTGAAGGCTGGTATTGACGAAATGACCGTCAAGCAGTTCAACGCCATCAAGCTTGAGAAAAAACGCCAGCTGTGCCGCGTGATCGAGGAGCATGAGGGCGTTGCACTTGACCCATCGTTTATCTTTGACGTGCAGGTCAAGCGCCTGCATGAGTATAAGCGCCAGCTGCTCAATGCGCTGAGCATCATGGATCTGTATCTGTCTATCAAGGACGGCAGCATCAAGGACTTTACGCCCACCGCATTCATCTTCGGTGCAAAAGCTGCGCCGGGCTACCGCCGTGCAAAAGCAATTATTCATTATGTAAACCGCGTGGCCGATCTCATCAACAGCGATCCTGCTATGGACGGCGTGATGAAGGTCGTCTTCGTGCAGAACTATAACTGCTCCTATGCAGAGCACATCATTCCCGCCGCTGATATTTCCGAGCAGATTTCTCCTGCTGGTACGGAAGCTTCCGGCACAGGCAACATGAAGCTGATGCTGAACGGCGCAGTGACGCTCGGTACGCTCGACGGCGCAAACGTCGAGATCGCGGAGCAGGCAGGCAGCGAGAACGAGTATATCTTCGGCGCGACCGTCGAGGAGATCAACATGGTGAAGCCCAACTACAACGCCCGCAGCTTCTACAAGGCGAACCCGAATCTGCGCCGCGCTGTCGATACCCTGATCGACGGGACTGTCCCGACCGACGAGGAGCAGCACGAGCTCTATACGTCCCTGCTCGAAGGCGCAAGCTGGCACAAGCCGGATCAGTATTTCCTCTTCTACGACTTCGACAGCTACAAGAAGGCCCGTCTGCGCGTGAATCATGATTATTGCGACCGCATCGCCTTTGGCCGCAAGTGCCTCATGAACGTCGCATCTGCCGGGAAATTCTCTTCTGACCGTACGATTTGTCAGTATGCCGAAGATATCTGGCATATCAAGCCTGTAAAATAAAAAAGCAAAGCGCAGGGCCGGAGAACCGGTCTTGCGCTCTGCGTCTATACGAAGGAAAAAGAAAGATGTTTGATTATTTGATTCAAAACGGTACTCTGATCGATGGAACTGGCGCACCGGCGGCCGCAGCCGATGTTGCGATTAAAGACGGAAAAATCGCCGCAGTTGGTGATCTCAAGGATGCTTCTGCCGGGACAGTCCTTGACGCAGCAGGGAAGTATGTTACGCCCGGCTTCATCGACATTCACCGCCATGCCGACGCGGCGCTCTTCCGTCCGCATTTCGGCGAACTTGAGTTGAAGCAGGGCCTGACCACGATCGTCAACGGCAACTGCGGCCTGTCTGTGACGCCCTGCGGCGGCAGATTCCAAAAAGAAATTGAGGCATACTTGACACCTGTTACCGGTGCGCTGCCGGACGGCGCCGACTTTTCCAGCCTTGCTGCCTATCTGCGCGCCGCGAAAAAGACGCCCAGCCCCATCCATACAGCCATGCTTGCGGGCAGCGGCACCATCCGCGCCTGCGCGGCGGGCTTTGGAACACCTGAACTCGATGCGGCGCAGATGGCCGAGATCCACCGGATGATCGAGCAGGAACTTGCCGCAGGCGCACTTGGCGTCTCGCTGGGCCTCGGCTACGCGCCGGACTGCTTCTATTCGACCGAAACGCTCATCGAAGCGCTTCAGCCGCTCCAGAATTCCGGCATTCCCATCACCGTCCACATGCGGCAGGAGGGCAGCGGCGTCGTCGATGCGCTCCGCGAAATGATCGCCGTCGCAAAGGCTCTGCATACCCCGGTCGAGGTCAGCCACCTCAAGTCCATCGGCAAGGCCAACTGGCGCCGCTGCACCCCGGAAATGCTCCGCCTGATGCAAGAGGCCCGGCAGGAGGGCGTCGAGATCGCCTGCGACGTCTATCCCTATACCGCCGGTTCGACCCAGCTTGTCCACGTCCTGCCGCCGGAGAGCCAGAAGGGCGGTCTGGAAGCGCTGACCGAAAACCTGTCCGACCCCGCGTTCCGTGAAGCGCTCAAGGCCCGCATGCTGACCGGCAGCGACTTTGAGAATATCTCGCTTCTCGTCGGCTTTGAGAATATCGTTGCATCCAGTATCTCGCTGGAAGATCTGCGCAAGTATGAGGGACAGAGCATTGCCGCCATCGCGCAGCAGGAGAGGAAGGAGCCCTTTACCGCGCTGTTCGATCTGCTGCAGGCCGCGCATTGCGATGTGACCATGATTGACTTTATTGCCGACGAGGACGATATCTGCGATATCCTGCGCGACGCATATAGCTGCGTGATCTCGGACAGTACCTATCCCACCACTGGTATGTTCCATCCGCGCGTCTACGGCACCTATACAACGCTTCTGGAGCATTTTGTCCGCGAGAAGCGGGCGCTTTCCATTGAATCTGCCGTGCATAAGTGCACGGGCCGCGCTGCAAAGGTCATGGGCCTGAAAACAAAAGGCATCCTTAGCCCCGGCATGGATGCAGACCTGAATCTTTTTGACCTTTCCGCTGTCCATACCTGCGCGACCTATTCTGACCCGGCCAAATTCTCCACTGGCATAGACACCGTCTTCGTCGCTGGCCGCCCCGCCATCTTGAACGGTATCTTCACCGGCAGTATGGCAGGAAAAGTTCTGACAAGATGAATCCGAATAAGAAAAACCCGGCAGACGCGCAAGCCGTCTGCTGGGCGTTTTGCTGAAAGGATTTCGTTTGATATTTCGTGCCGATTTTGAAGCAAAAACCGTTTTCAAAACTGAAAAACCAGTAGGAGAATCTGAAAGCCTGCTTTCAGGCGAAAACCGAGAATACGCAAAGAAAAACCTGTAATCCTTAAAGATTACAGGTTTTCTTTCTGGCAGGGGATGAGGGATTCGAACCCCCGCAAACGGAGTCAGAGTCCGGTGTGCTACCGTTACACAAATCCCCTAACTGGGCTTCTCTCTGAAGCGCATGATTATTATAACGATTTATTCTGAAAAGTCAAGACTATTTTTTCTTTTTTTGCAGAAATTAAATTGAGGCAGAAACGGAAACTCAGGTTTTCTTCGGAAAAGCGGGATATTTTTTCTGATAAACACGTCTGTTTTCACGGAAATCGGAGAATTTCTAATTCATGACAAGGAAAACAGACTTTCTTTTACATGCGCCGCGCGCGGTTTCTTTCCGGCTCAGCGGGTCAAGATAACGGCGCTGAGACTTTTGCGGAGAGGATGAGATCATGAGGCGGAATACTGTTTATAAAAAAATACCGGCTGCGCTGGCTGCGTTCGTTCTGGCGATCGCGCTTTGCTGCCAGACTGCCGCGGCTGGCCGCATGCTGGTGCCGGGCGGATATACAGTCGGCATCAAGCTTTATGCGGAAGGGCTGATGGTCACAGAGGTGGAGAGCGGTACGCCTGCGCAGCAAGCGGGAATCCGGAAGGGCGATATTATCATGATGGCGGGCGGGAAGAAAACAGACAGTGCGCAGGTACTGCTTGGAAGCATTCAGACAAGCGAGCCGGTCGTTGTGCGTGTGGAGCGCGGAGGAAGGGAAGCGGAGTTTCTCGTGACGCCGGAAAAAACATCGTCCGGCTACCGGCTCGGCGTTCTGGTGCGCGACCATATCGCGGGGATCGGGACGGTCACCTATTATGACCCTGAAACCGGAAGCTACGGCGCACTCGGCCACGGCGTCAGCAGTCTGGACGGGACGCAGCTTTTGATGATGCAGTCCGGCTATCTGGTCCGGTCGAGCGTGGCGGAGATCCGTGCCGGTACGCGCGGAACGCCGGGCGAGTTGCATGGGCTTTTTGACGTGACGGATACAGTGGGGACGGTGGACAAAAATACGGCCTGCGGGATCTTCGGCACGATGACCCATCCGCGTCAAGGGCAGACAGTCGAAACGGCTCCAGCTGAAGCGGTCGTGACTGGTCCGGCTGAAATTCTTTCAAATGTTGACGGTGATCAGGTACAGCGCTTTACCATTCGCATCGACCGTGTGGACACAAACGCGAAAAACGGTCGGAATCTGCTCATCACTGTGACAGATGAAGCCTTACTTGCCAAGACAGGCGGCATCGTGCAGGGGATGTCCGGCAGCCCAATCCTGCAAAACGGCAAACTGGTCGGCGCGGTCACGCATGTGTTGGTCAACAGCCCCGCACAGGGCTACGGTATTCTGATAGATAGAATGTTACAGGCAGCGGAGGGATGAAAAAACTGCCCCGGCTTTCTTGTGAGGAGAGTCGGGGCAGCATTTTGGAGAACGTTAAACGGGCGAACCTTCCGGTGCACGGTCGTCGCCAAAGAAGAACACCGCGACGGTGCCGGGGCCAGAATGCGATGCGACGATCGTTCCGATATCACAGATGCGAACCTCGCCGTTCAGATGTGGGAACGCGGCCTCAACGGCGGCCTTTGTCGCCTTGGCATCTGCAAGGCAGTTGGAGTGGCAGATAAACGCCTTGCCGGAATAATTTTCCCCGTTTTCGGCGTGACGCTTCATCGTCTCGACTGTGCGTGCAACAGCATTTTTCTTGCCGCGAACCTTGTCATAAGCGATGATGCGTCCCTTATCGTCCAGACGCATGATGGGGCAGATGCCAAGAACCGTGCCGATAGCGGCTGCAGCACCGGACATGCGGCCGCTGCGGCGGTAGAATTTCAATTCCGTGGAATAAAACTGATGATGGACTTTTTTGCGCTTTTCAAGCACCCAGTCTGTAATCTCGTCCATGGACTTTCCTTCGTCGCGCAGATCGGCTGCACCGTCAACCAGCAGACCGTAACCGGACGAAGAGCAGAGCGAATCAATCACAATCAGCTTCCGCTCCGGATATTTTTCCCGCAGCGCCTCTGCCGCGAGCAGTGCATTTTGTACGGATGCCGTCATACCGGAGCCGAACGCAATATGCAGTACGTCGCCCTGCTGCAGGAGCGTGTCAAAAAACGTTTCGTACTGAAATTCGTTCAACTGCGCTGTGCTTGGCAGCTTTCCGGCATCCAGGAAGCCATAAAAACGCGGAAGGGCTTCCGGGTCCCGGCCCATGTCGTCCTCATAGCTGACACCGTCAACCTGATAGGAATAAAACAGAACGGGAATCTCTCGCTGCTCACAGTAGGAATAGGGGAGATCAATGGTAGATTCACAGGAAAGAATAAAGCCGGAACGCATGTCAAGAACCTCCGTGAAAGCATGATATATTATTTAACATCATAGCAGAAGCGGGAGCAGAGGAAAACGGGCAATCAGTGTGGAATGCCTGTATTGACGCATTGCTACGCCATCGCCTCAAATCCACCGCGGTACAGCGCGCAGAGTCTGCTGAACTGCGCCTGAATGTCATATTTCATGTCGTTGGACAGCCATTCGACGATCTGTCCATAACACTCACACTGCCAGAAGCGGGTCAGGATTTCCCGGTCCTCCTTGTTGAGCGGCAGATTGCCATAGGCCGCCGAAGCGTAGGCCTCAACGGTGTGACGGCAGATCTGCATCAGGTAAAATGCAACAGTGTCATGGCTGATCGAACGGTACATGTGCATAACTGCGCGCCGGTTTTCCGTCATGAACTGCACGGCAGCGTTCAGACACGCCTCCGGCGAGTCCGGATTGGCGTACTGCCGGATGATCTGGTCAGCGCGTTCGGTAATGATCTCCGTCGCAAGCGAGGGAATGTCAGTAAAATGGTAATAAAACGTGTTGCGGTTGATGCCGCAGTCCTCTACGATTGCCTTGACCGTGACCTGATTGAGCGGTCGATCATTGAGCAGTTTTAGAAACGAATTTTTAATGGCTTGCTTGGTGTAAGCGGACATAGCTTGACCTCCTGCGCCGCAGCGTGAATACACCATAAGAATATCAGACAAGCAGGGGAAAGTCAATCTGTGCACTGGAGTGTTTTTGTCTGAAACGGTGCAGCTGTGCGGCATGATTTCCGCTCTTGCGGTTACAGGCTTCCGGTGATATAATACTACTATTTAGATGGAAAGAAATTGAGGAGTTGCCTATGGAACGGCGTTTTTTGCGCAGACTGCTGCTGCCGACGCTGCTGATTATGCTCTGCATACAGGTCTTTGCCGCACAGGAGCAATCAGCGGTCCCAATGCGAATCGACCCGGAACCCGGCTTTACGACCTGCATCGAAGACACGGATGGAAATACGATTACGAGAAACGGTGTTCCGAATACAAATGCGCTTGCGGAATTCGGCCACGCTGCGCAGATCGACTCCTATTCGATCTATTACAACGGGCGGCTTCTGATGACCGTGACCCCCGTCGGCTTCTCTGCGCCGGATACCGCTGTGATGAGCATCGGCGGAATGCCTGCGTGCAGCGGATTTTATAAAACCACGTTTTCCGTTGACGAGACGCGTGAGATTTTCCTGACAGGACTTACGGAATCAACGCTGGAACAGGTGCAGAACGAACTGACGGCCAGCGCGTTGAAGGACCGCTACTTCAACCTTACCAACGTTGACTTTATCGACGCGGAAAAGGAGTTCACAGAGGTTGCGGAAGGTGAGATCGCGTCGGATGCCAACCTCTGCTGGGCAGCTGCTGCATCCAATATGCTCCGGTTCAGCGGCTGGGGAAGTAAAGCAGGATTTCAAACGGAGGATGACCTGTTCGAGTCGTTTATTTCCGCGTTTACAGACGCGGGAGGCGCATATACATACGCGCTGGACTGGTTTTTTAACGGCAATTACCGGCCGCAGGGGATCGACGGTTGGGCGCAGCTGAGAGAGCCGGGCAAAACCGGAAGCTATCTTTCCGAGTATGCTGCGGACAGCCTGTATCAGACCTATCAGATATCCAGCTATATCGACAATCTGCGGCTGGTCTTTGACGCGTTGGAGCGCGACTGTGCCGTCGGTATTTCTATCGGCAATTATATCTCGTCGTTCCGCGTAGGCGGTCATGCCATTACACTCTGGGGCTATCTGCACGATACAGCTGCCAGTCCCTATAGCAAGGAAGCATATCCTGCTGTTTTTATCTCTGATTCGGATTCGGATAAATATGACGGCAATCTGCGCCGCGAAGCGCCGAACCGGCTGCGCGTGATGATGATGGACGGGATGTTCAACGGTTTTGGCAACGACAGCTGGGAATTGGACTATCCCTCGTGGTTCCCATGGCGGATCGACAGCTTTACGGTTCTGGAGCCCTTCAGCACGGATCTGGAAAAAGACACCGCCGGAACCCGCAATAAAAATACCACGACGGATTTTTCCGTTCAGGATCTGTGCGTCCGAACTTCGACGTTTGATAATCTGGATCTGAGCATCTATACGATCCCGGCAGATCAGGCGTTCAGAATCAGCGGCATTGCAATGAACAACAGCGCGGTGAATCTGAGCAGCGTAAGGCTTCAGATTGTCACGACGATCACACAAAATGGCGAGGTCGTCTGGGAGCGTTCCAGTCAGCGCTCCATCAGCAGATTCAAGGCGTATGCCAATGTCGCGCTTTCGGAAACCTGTGATTCCCTTCCCTCCGGCAGCTATGAAGCGACAATCCGCGTATCTGCCAGCGGCATAGCGGAAGCCTATCTTCTGAACAACACGCGTTCGATTTCCTTTACCGTGGGCACCGCAGCGCCGTATACCGCGAATGCGTCTGTGTCTGTATCCATTCCCGAGTTTGACGGAAATGAAGCCGGCTATGGCACGCTGACCTTCTCCGGTGTCGATTCCTTATACCCAACCGGAACAACACTGACGTGGTCCGTCTATGAAAAATACAGTGCGTCTAGGGGCTGGGTGCTTGCATATCAAGCCTATGAGCAGCCGGAAACCGTCCGGTACGAGAGTACCACAGAGTCTGTACAGACCCTTGTGGTGCTGCGGCCTGTAGACCAGAGCCTTGCGTGTGTGATGCTCAACGCAGGACAGACGGCACTGCGCTACCATAAGATGTATCTCCTCCCGACCACGAACAACACCAGCAGCTGCTCGGCGATTGCCTATGGCCAGAACGCATTGACCGGCAGTGAGAAACTCAGCTTCTATATTTCCAACTATACGACCAGCAAACAGCCGATAACGGTTACACCGCGCATGTACGCGCTGCGTGACTTGGATGGTCTTCGCGTGGATCTTTGGTGCGGCGAACCCCTTGAAATGAAACGGGGCGATTCGACGGAAAGCACGCCCTATACCGTCACCAGCTGGGAAGCTGACCTTCCCGTCGGTCAATATACCATCTATGCCGAGACAACTGACGAACTTGGCGTTTATTCCAAGAAACTCAGCACCCTGAGCGTCGTTTCCGACAAGCCGTGGTACTCTGTCATGCAGACGTTCCGCGGAGATGGCCGCTGTGCGGTCATTCTGGCGTGCAGCGGCCCCGAAGGAAGCCTGCCGTTCGGTGTTGAATACCGGAAAGACGGACAGGAGGAGGCAAACCGTGTTTCGGCGAATCTTTATCTGAACAAGGGATATATCACATCCTTCTGCATTTCGTTTGAGAGCGATGCGTCTGCCAAGTATTCCTTCCGTGCGTTCTGTGAAGCGGACGACGGGACAATCTACACGGATTGGTGTGAATGCCCGGCTCCTGCCGCGCAGCTGCTCACGCTTGACACGCAGAAGACCGGCAGTGCGGGGGAAACAGTCTGGGAATTCTTCGCGCCGGAGGACGGCGTATATGTTCTTTCCCTCAAATCAACCGCATTGGCAGAAGTCTATGAAACGAGCCGCACTTATCAATCCGGCGTTTTGTCGGACGATCCGATGGCACGCAATTTCTATCTGAAAAAGGGCGAAAGTACCCTCATCCGCATTCAGACGGAGGGCAGCTATACCATCGGGTTTACAACGATACCAGAGTTGGAGTTAGGGCAGACAACATCCTGTCTCTACAAAACCGGCGACAGCGAACGCTGCTTCCGGTTTACAGCACCGGCTGACGGCGTCTATCTGTTCACTGCTGCCGGAGAATCCTATGCTGCGGTGTATATATCTGATGGGAGCGTCACGCGCTGGGAGCGTCGTGGCGCACTGCAGTCCGGATCGCCTGCAGTAGCGGGAATGGAACTCAAGAAGGGACAGACCGCCTATGTCCGCCTTCAATACATGACCAGAGACTACCGGTATTCTGTCTCTGTCTCCCGTCCCGCGCCGGACGTTTCCGTCTCGGACGAGGGCGTGCGCATCAGCTATGACCCGGAATGTACCGGCCTGCACCTGATCGCGCTTTATGACACGGACGGGCGGATGGTCGATGCCCAATCCGTGTCCGTGCAGAGTCTGGATATGCATATTTCTGTCGTTCTGCGGGGAACGCAAACCGGCTTTGTCCGCGTGTTCCAGCTGGATGCGGAGAAAAACACGCCGTGCACGGCTGCAAAGCAAATTGCGTTACCGGCGGCGTGAAAACTATGATCGACAGACAGGAGTTTTGATTTGGACGGATTTGTAGCATGGCTGAAGCAGCTTCAGTTTGACGGCGTGTGGCAGACGGCAGTGCTCGTCGCCGCGTCGCTGCTCTGCATTACATTTCATGAGACGTGCCACGGGCTTGTGGCCTACTGGCTCGGCGACCCGACGGCAAAGCGTGCAGGGCGGCTGACACTCAATCCACTGCGGCATGTCGATATCGGCGGTTTGCTTATGATGGCGCTGTTCCGTTTCGGCTGGGCAAAGCCTGTCCCGGTCGATATGCGTTATTTCAAGCATCCCAAGCGCGACATGGCGCTCACCGCTGCGGCAGGCCCGCTGTCCAACGTTCTGCTGGCGTATCTGGCTGTGCTGCTCTACGGTGTCTTTGCCTATTGGTACTATTTCTCCGGCTCAACAGCCGTTTATGTCTTTGCACTTTTTTTCTATTACGTCGAGATCATTTCGGCGGGACTGGCTGTGTTCAACGTTTTTCCTATCCCGCCGCTCGACGGGTCTAAGGTGCTCTTTTCCTGTCTGTCTGATAAAGCTTACCTCTGGCTCATGCGCTATGAGCGCTACGGCATGGCGCTTTTGATGCTCCTGCTCCTGACCGGTGTACTCGATACGCCGCTGGAATTCCTACGCGACGGGCTTTTGAATGGGCTGGAAGCGATCGGCACATGGCCGGTGCAGCTGCTGCTTGCGCTGCGCTGAACCTATCTTTTTGGAGTTAAATCTGCATGGATGAACCGCGATACCATCTCGGCAGCGTTGTGCACGCGAAGGGCGAAACGCTTGAGGATTTCGACGGCCCGCTGGACGTGATTCTGCTGCTGCTGAGCAAGAATAAAATTGAAATACAGGATATCCAGATCTCCGCTATTCTGGAGCAGTATCTGGCGTATCTGGACGAAATGAAGCGCATGGATATGGAAATTGCCAGCGAGTTTATCGCCATGGCGTCCTATCTCATGTATATCAAAACGCGCATGCTCCTGTCCAAGGCAGAACAGGAGGAGGCGCAGAGCGAGATGGACAAACTCGTCGAATCCCTCCAGAAACGCCAGCGGCAGGACGCCTATCAACAGATCCAGAAGGCGGCAAAGCAGCTGGCTGTGCGCAATGAGTTGGGACTTGGACTGTTCACCAAGGGGCCGGAGCCGTACCAGCCGGACAGAACCTACCGCTACCGGCATGACAAGTCCGATCTGACTGCAGCGCTTGCCGCTATGCAGGACCGGACGGAGCGCCGCCTGCCGCCGCCTGCGTCCAACTTTGCCGGAATCGTCGGCGCAGAGCCGTACCCTGTGACGCAGAAGGCCAAACAGGTCATCAGCCGTTTGCTCGCCCACGGCGTCATGCGCTTTCTGGCGCTGTTTAAGGGCAGCCGCAGCCGGTCGGAGATTGTGGCGACGTTCCTCGCTGTGCTGGAACTGTGCCGGCTCCGCTCTGTTTCTATCGGAGAGGATGAACGCGGCGATATGGCCGTTACATTTTTGAAAGCACCGGATGCCGATGTGCAGACGGACATTTCCTGATAAGGAGGTTCCTCTTGGAGCAAAATGATTTACAGCGGGCGCTGATGGCGGTTCTGTTTGCTGCTGGAGAGCCGGTCGATGCCAAACGCCTGAGCCAGACACTTGAATGCGATGAAACGGAAATCCATGAAGCGTGCAAGGCGCTGATGGACGACCTCAGCTTCAACCGCAGCGGCATCCGCATCGTGCGGCTGGAGGATGCCTATCAGATGTGCTCGTCGCCGGAAATGGCGGAATATGTAACCAAAACGCTCGAAACGCGTAAGCCGCCGAAGCTTTCTCCATCGCAGCTGGAAACGCTGACGGTCATCGCGTATTACCAGCCTGCGACCAAAGCGCTCGTCGAACAGATCCGCGGCGTTGACAGCGCCTACTGCGTCAGCGCGCTTGTGACGAAAAAACTCATCCGCGAATGCGGCCGCCTGAACGTGCCGGGCCGTCCTATCGTCTACGAAACGACACCGGACTTTTTGCGCGTATTCGGCCTTGAATCCCTGTCCGAACTGCCTGAGATCGAAAAGGTCGATCTGCACGTTGACCCCTCACAGGTTGAGCCGCTGGAGCAGAAGCAGGAAGACCCCGCGCAGCCGGATGCGTCTGCACCCGTACAGCAGGAGATCCCGCTATGACGTGGACATGGTGGATGACGCTCCTTGCGATCTTCGTTGTCCTCGTGCTGATCGGCTGTATCCCCGTTGGCGTTGACGCGCGATATAGCGCGGAAGGCGTATTTCTTTCGGCAAAGATCGGGCCGTTTCTGCTCCAGCTTCTGCCGCAGAAGCCCAAAAAGAAAAAGAAGCAGCCTAAGCAGCAAAAGAAGGCAGAAAAGGCACCGGCAAAGGCTGAACCGCAGGAGAAAAAGCCAAATCCGCTGCTTTCCGGCGGTGTGGACGGGCTGATACAGCTGCTCGATCTTGCATTTGATACGCTCGGCAATCTGCGGCGCAAGCTTCGTGTGAACGAGTTGACGCTGTATGTCCACATCGGCGGCAGCGACGATCCGGCAAAGGCTGCCATGGGTTATGGCCGGGCATGGGCTGCCATCGGTGCCATCACGCCGTCCTTGGAACGTCTTTTCGTCATAAAAAAGCGTGACATTCGGCCCGCGCTCGATTATACTATAAGCAACACACAGGTAGACGCGCATCTTGTGACCACGATCACCATCGGGCGGTCGCTGGCATTGGCGCTGCGCGCCGGCATCCGGTTCCTGAAAATTCTGAACGAACGAAAAAAGGCGGTGTAAAGTATGGAACATCCTCTGTCTGATATGATGACCAATACCATGAGCAAGATTAAAGATATGATCGATGTCAACACGGTCGTCGGCAGCCCCATCACCACGCCCGGCGGCGTGACGATCATCCCCGTGACCAAGGTTTCCATCGGCTATGGCGGCGGCGGCAGCGACTTCGCAACAAAAAACATGCCCGTGAACCGCGACAATTCTTTCGGCGGCGGCGCAGGCGCGGGAATTAAGATTACGCCGGTTGCATTCCTTGTCATCCGCGGCGAAAATGTGCGTATGCTCCCGGTCGCCGAACCAGCCTCCACATCGGTTGACCGACTGATTGAACTGCTGCCTGATCTTTTGGAGAAGGGTGAGGCGTATTTTGCGGAAAAGAAGGCTGCGAAAGAGGCTGAAAAGGCAGCGGAAGACGCATAATGTCCGCGCGTTCTGCACAAACTTCCAGCAGGGTGATGCAGAATGAAACGCAGCGTTCAAAAAACAGTCTGGAAAGCGGCGGCGGCACTCTGCGCCGCCGCCTTTTTCCTCGGTGCGGTGTGCATGCCGAGCGCCGCGCAGATCGCACCGCCTCCGCAGGTGTCGGCCAAAAGCGCCGCGCTGCTCGACGGAATGACAGGAGAGTGCCTTTACGCGAAGAACGGCAATCAGCGTGCGCTGATTGCCAGCACAACGAAGATCATGACTGGCCTTCTCGTCTGCGAAGCGGACGAATTGGAAAAAAACGTGACCGTGCCGGACGCAGCCGTCGGACTGGAAGGCTCCAGTATGTATCTGAAAAATGGCGAGACGCTGACACGCAGGGACCTGCTTTACGGCATGATGCTCCATTCCGGCAATGATGCGGCTTTGACGCTGGCGATCTCTGTATCCGGAGGCGAGGCGGCGTTTGTCCGGCAGATGAATCTGCGCGCCCGCGCGCTTGGTCTGACACAGACGCATTTTGCCAACCCGCATGGATTGGACAGCGGTGAAAATTACTCCACCGCACTTGATCTTGCTCATCTTGCACAGGCTGCACTGCAAAACGCACAGTTCCGCTTGGCCGTCTCGACCAAATCCATAACCTGTGCGGGCAGGACTCTCACGAATCATAACAAGCTGCTTTGGCGCTATGACGGCTGCATCGGCGTTAAGACCGGCTATACCCGCCACGCGGGCCGCATTCTCGTAAGCGCTGCTGAACGTGATGGCAGAATGCTTATCGCCGTCACGATTTCGGACCCGGACGACTGGCGCGATCATGCTGCGCTTCTGGACTACGGCTTTGCCGTTCTCGGGAGCGACACGCCCGCCTATCCACAGAACAGGAGGATTGTATGGAAGAACGACTGCAAAAAATTCTGGCGCGCTGTGCAGATGTCTCGCGCCGCAAAGCGGAGGAACTGATCGCGGCGGGCCGCGTCCGCGTCAACGGCAATACCGCGCGTCTCGGCGAGCAGGCCGACGCGGAGGAGGACGTGATCGAGTTGGACGGCGCGTGCGTCAAGACACGTCAGGAGCCGCAGCTGGTCTATCTTATGCTCTGCAAGCCGCGCGGCTTCGTAACCACTATGCACGATGAAAAGGGCAGACGCTCCGTTGCGGAACTTGTCGCGGACGTGCCGGAACGCGTGTATCCTGTCGGCCGGCTGGATTATAACTCCGAGGGCCTTCTGCTTATGACGAACGACGGCGCACTGGCAAATGCCCTCATGCACCCGAAAAAGAGCATCGACAAGACCTATCTTGTCTGGGTCAGCGGATACATAGCGGGGAAGGAGCAGTCCCTTTCACAGCCCATCGAAATCGACGGCCGGAAAACATCTCCCGCAGCTGTGCAGCTTCTGCACGAAGCCGATACGACCGCGCTTTTTCGCATCACGATCCACGAAGGCCGCAACCGGCAGATCCGCAGACTCTGCGAACGCGCGGAACTTGCCTGCACGCGCCTGCGCCGCGTGCAGGAAGGGCCGCTTTCGCTCGGCAATCTGAAGCCGGGTCAGTACCGACCACTGACAGATGCGGAACTGCATGCAATATTTGAAGAAATTCAAAAGTAACCCTTGACAAATGCGGGACTTTTGTGTATGATATTAGGGCTGTCCGGGGGTTGACACGGCCAGTCGATATCATGGAGTGGTATCGAAGCGGTCATAACGAGCACGACTGGAAATCGTGTGACGGTCAAAAGCCGTCCGAGGGTTCGAATCCCTCCCACTCCGCCATAAATGAGAAAAACCCGTAATCATGGAGATTACGGGTTTTTCTTTGCGCGGCAATGCTTCGGCAGAACGTTGTATGTTTTTATAAGGAATAAAACCAAACATTTTATGAAGATAAATTAGTGTAAGCACAGATGAATGTACACGAAAATCGGCACGAAAGAAGACCTCTCCGCGCAGGTGTGTTTTCGTGTATTTACAAAAATTCCGGTCAATGCTATACTATACAAATTGACTGAAACGTTTTTTGAAAGGAACGGTATCTATGGGTCTGCCTGCGAAGCTGGTGCGAGCACAACTCAATTTCTTTAAACCATTTGTCGCCAACTGTTCTTTGGAGATTACCCGGAAGGGGCAGGACAAGCTTGGCGAGTTGATGGAGGCCATCCACCGGCGCGATGTGATCGTCCGCGACCATGACTTCGGCCCATTTCAGGGCGCGTGGATCATGCCGAAAGACGAGCGGCGTCAGGGCGTTGTGCTCTATCTGCACGGCGGCGGCTATACCTGCGGCAATCTGGACTATGCAAAGGGCTTCGCGGCCACGCTTTCAGACGAGTGCGGTGTGCGCGTGTTCTGCGCTGCCTACCGGTTAGCGCCGGAGGATCGCTTTCCGGCCGCGCTGGACGACGCAGTTGTCAGCTATCAGTATCTGCTCTCCAAGGGATATCCCGCAAGCCAGATTCTGCTCTGCGGCGAGTCCGCTGGCGGAGGACTTATTTACGCGCTTTGCCTGCGGCTGAAGCAGCTGCGCCTGCCGCTTCCGTGCGGTCTGATCGGCATTTCGCCGTGGACAGACCTCACAGGCTCCGGTCAGTCCTATATTGACAACCGCGACATCGATCCCTCCATGACGCCGGAACTGCTGCAATTCTACGCTGCCTGCTACACCGACGACCCGAAAAACCCCCTCTGCTCACCGCTGTTCGGCGATTTGACGGGCCTGCCGCCGTCGCTTTTGTTCGTTGGCGGGGACGAGGTCATGCTCGATGATACGCGCATGCTCCATAAAAAGCTGCTCGATTCCGGCTGCAAGAGCCAGATCGTCATTGCGCCGGAGCGCTGGCATGCGTATGTGCTGTATTATCTGAATGAAAACATGTCCGATTTTGACACCATCGGGCGGTTTATGACGCGCGTGCTCTCTCCGGTTCGCAAGCTGCGCTGGATGCGGCTGGACAACGCCGCGAAAATATACCCGGCGGCAAAGCGCCGGAACTGGACGAATTATTTCCGCCTGTCTGCCACGCTGACGGAAGACGTCGATTTGGGCGTGCTGCGCGCGGCACTGGATGTGACAGTGCGGCGTTTTCCGTCCATCGCTGTCCGGCTGCGCCGAGGTGTGTTCTGGTACTATCTCGAGGAGATCACGAAAGCCCCTGCCATCGAAGAGGATAAAAGTTATCCGCTTGTCCATGTCCCGTTTGATGATGTACGCAAATGCGCTTTCCGTGTGCTGGTTTACGGCAGACGCGTTGCTGTGGAGTTTTTCCACGCAGTCACGGACGGCACGGGCGGTCTGATCTTCCTCAAGACGCTGGTTGCAGAATATCTGTGCCAGAAATATAAAATCAATATCCCCGCTGGAAACGGCGTTTTGGGCCGTCTGGAGGACCCTGACCCGGAGGAACTGGAGGACAGCTTCCTGCGCTACGCGGGCGATATCACCGCCAGCCGCGCCGAGCAGACCGCCTACCACCTGAGCGGAACACCGGAGCCGGACGGCTTCCTGAACCTTACCACGCTCATGCTGCCTGTGCCCGCTGTGAAGGAAAAAGCAAAGGAATTTGGCGTCAGCGTAACGGAGTTTATCGCTGCCGTTATGATGAAGGCCATCAGCGACCTGCAAGCGGAAAAGGTTCCGCGCCGCATGCGGCGCAAGCCCGTTAAAGTTCTGTTGCCGGTCAATCTGCGCGGACTGTTCCCGAGCCGGACGATGCGGAATTTCGCATCCTATGTCACGCCGGAGATCGACCCGCGATTGGGCGACTATTCCCTTGCGGAAATTTGCCGGATCGTCCATTACAGGATGGGACTGGAAAACGACCCCAGGATGATGGCGGCGAAGATCGCAACGAACGTGGCGAGCGAACGCTCCGCCGTACTGCGCGTCATGCCGCTGTTTGTCAAGAATATCGCCATGAAGGCTGTGTTCGATCTGGTTGGTGAGTGCAAGTCCTGTCTGTGCCTGTCCAACCTCGGCCTTGTCAAGCTGCCGGAGGAAATGGCCCCGTACGTCGCGCGGATGGATTTCATCATCGGCGTACAGGCCAAGGCTCCGCACAACTGCGGCGTTGTCAGCTGGAACGGCACCATGTATATCAACATGATCCGCAACATCCGCGAACCGGAGTTGGAATCTCATTTTTACCGTGTGCTGCACGCGCTGGGGCTGCCCGTCAAGGTCGAGAGCAACCAGCGTTGGGCATGAATAGGAGGCTGTGAAACATGTATTGTGTCAAATGCGGCGTTGAACTCGCCGACAGCGAGAAAAAATGTCCTCTTTGCGGGACACCGGTATTTCATCCCGATATCCCGCGCAATCTCTCCGAGCCGCCCTTTCCGCCGGACAAGCGCATCCGGCCTGAGGACGTGAATCGTTCTGGTATTTTATTTGTGCTGACCATCGCGGCGCTTCTGCCTGCGCTTTTGTGCCTGCTCTGCGACTGGCGTATCAACGGAACGCTCGTCTGGTCCGGTTACGCGGCGGGCGCGATCGGTCTTTTGTATATCGTCATCCTGCTGCCCATGTGGTTCCGCCATCCCAATCCTGTCATTTTTGTGCCGGTTGATTTCATCGCAGTGGGACTTTATCTGCTTTACATCAACTTTGCTACCGGCGGGCACTGGTTCTTGTCCTTTGCTTTCCCGGTCACGGGTGCGATTGGCCTTCTCATCAGCGCGGCAGTTGCCCTGACGCACTATCTGCGCAGCGGGTATCTTTACATTTACGGCGGTATGCTGATCCTTGGCGGCGGACTGGCCGTGCTCATTGAGTTCCTGATCAATCTGACCTTCCAGATCCACGAGACGCTCTTCTGGTCGTTCTATCCGATGGTCGCAGGCATTGTGCTGGGCTTGATGCTCATCGTCATCGCTATCTGCAAGCCTTTGCGCGAATCGCTGCACCGAAAATTTTTCCTGTGATATAACTGTGATATACAAACAGCCTCCGCCCACGCAGTGTTCTGCGGGGCGGAGGCTGTTTGTAACGATACGTTTTATCGATCAGCTGACGCTTCTGCTTCGCGTGATTTAATGTCAGCAAGCATGCTGTCGTAGAATTCCTTGCTGATCTTGTATTTACGCAGATAAATCACATAACCCGCAACGATCAGCACCAGCGGAATGGCCAGCATGGCCAGCTTGATCGTCAGCTTGCCGGATGCGTCGATGGCTGCGGCTGCCGTGTAAGAGCCCTTTGTTTTGATCCCAGCCAGCATGATGCTGATGCTGATCAGGCCGGTCGAAAGTGCACCGCCGATTTTGTTGACGAGCGGCTGGATAGAGAACGTGATGGATTCTGAGCGCCGCCCCAGCTTCCACTGGCCGTATTCAATGGTATCGGCGAGGAACATGAGCATCAGCAGTTGGATAAACGCCTGTCCGACAAACATCAAAATTGCGGAGATGGCGATCAGGACGATGGAATGTTCGGCAAAGAAGAAGGCCAGATAGCCTGCGACCACAAGGACCGTCGCGCCGGTATAAAGCTGGCGGCGGTCATGTTTTTTGGAAAACAACGGGAAGATCATCAGCGCGGCCAGCTGCGCCACGCCGCAGACGGCGGCCAGAATGGCGTACATGTTGATATCGCCGTAGAGATACTGCATGTAATATGTCGCAAAGCCGGTCGTTGTGCAGTAACCAACCATGAACAGCGCCATAGCCAGCGTCGTCCACATCAGTTGGTCATTTTTCGTGATGGCGTTCCACATATCGCGGATGGAGAATTTCTCTTCATCTTCCTTGATCTCACGGTTTTCCTTCACGCCGAACAGCGGGAAGCAGAGCCCAGCCAGATAAACGATGCTCACCGCGACGGCAACTGTCATCCACGCCTTGGGCGTGTTGCCGAGGGCGGCGGTGATGGGCTGCCAGCCGACCATGATGATGTACATGCCGATGTTCGCGCAGATGCGTGCGAACGCACCGTAATTCTCGCGCTGCTTCTGATCTTGCGTCAGGGCGGGCAGGAGCGTCCAATAGGCAATGTCGTTGATGCCGTAGCTGATATCCCAGAGGACATACGCGACCGCAAAGAAAATGACATAGGCCGTGCCGGTGCCGACATTGCCGAACAGAATTAGATAAAAGATTACGGACACAACGCCGCCAACCAGAATCGCAGGCTTGAACTTGCCCCATTTTGTGTGAATGTTGTCAATCACAAGGCCCGTGATGGGGTCGTTCAGCGCGTCGGCGATGCGCAGGACGGAGAGCACAAGACTTACCGCTGCGAACACATGAATGGGTAAGGAAAGAATGTTGGACAGGAAATATAAAAGTGCGTTTGCCTCGAAGGCATAGAACATATCGCGGCCGATCGTGCCGAGGCCGAAGAAATATTTATTGCGGCGGTCAAGATTTTTCATGGCTGCACCTCCCGAACGAAATAAACATTGGAGCCGAAATCGCCCTGCATGCGTCCGTCCGCATTATAGCCGGTTCCGGAAAAACGCGGTGCAAGCATGATTCCGGCGGAATAGGCTGCGCCGGAGGCCGTAACGGTCTGCTGGCCGTCATACATCTTGTAATAGCTGTCCGCCGTCTGTACGGCAAGGCCGTTTGGATTCAGTTTTACGGGCAGAACATGGCGCAGAAGCGAACCGAAATCGCCGACGCGCAGCAGCTGCGGGCGGCTGTCAAGCTGGTACTGCGTTTGTGCATCAAGCCCTGCCACACGCAGACGTTCGTAGCCAGGCGCTGCGCTCTGGATTCCGTGGAACACGCCTGCGACTGTCTCTTCTTCCGTCTGCGCCTGCCAGATTGTTCCGCCGCTGTCCGTTTTGTCTCTTGTAAAGCGACCGTATTGAAGCGTACGGCGGTGTGCCTTGTAAAACTCGATCTGTGCCCTTATCTCCGTCAACTCAACGGGCAGCAACTCTGTCAAATCCAGTTCATAGCCCAGGCATCCGAACATACTGATGTTTCCGCGCGTGGAAAGCGGCGTTGCGCGCAGCGTCTGTGCGTGCGGACTTGCAGATACATGCGTACCGAAGCAGGAGGGCGGATATAGATAGCTGAGGCTCTGCTGGATACGCAGACGCTCAACCGGGTCAGTATTGTCCGAGCACCAGATCTGCGGCGAGAAAAACAGCATGCCGCAGTCAAACCGGTTTCCGCCGGATGAGCAGCTTTCAAGCAGAATTTCCGGCCTCGGCTCAAAAATGCGGCGCAGCACATCATAAAGACCGAGGACAAATTCATGCTGCTTCGCACCAAGTGCGCAGGAATGTCGATTCATATCCCACTTGACATAGGAAATTGGCGCGGAATCAAGAACCTTGCCGACACTTTCGACGATATAGTCCCGCACGTCCGGCTTTGTGAGGTCAAGCAGCAGCTGGTGGCGGCCCAGAAGATCCTCGCGGCCAAGACTGTCATGCAGCGCCCAGTCCGGGTGCTTGCGGTACAGGTCTGAATCCGGACTGACGGACTCCGGCTCAAACCAAAGCCCGAACTGCAGCCCGATGGCGTTCAGCTTCTCGCCGAGGCCCTTCAGTCCATTCGGGAGTTTTTTGGGATTCACGGAATAATCGCCGAGGCTGCTTGTATCACTGTCGCGTTTTCCAAACCAACCGTCGTCAAGCACGAACAGTTCGCAGCCAAGCTGCTTTGCGGCTTTGCCAAGTCGCAGAAGCTTCGCCTCTGTGAAATCAAACATGCAGCCCTCCCAGCTGTTGTAGACAATGGGCCGGGGCCGGTTTCTCCAATACGGCGGAATGAGCGTTTCATTCACATAGCGGCCGAAGCAATCGGTCACGCCGCCGAAGCCCGCATCTGACCACGCCATGACGGCCTCTGGCGTCTCAAAGCGGCCACCTGGGGCAAGCTGCCAGCTGAAATTCGAGGGAGAAATACCCTGCATTATGCGCGTGAGGCCCTGCAGGCTTTTCTGCGCACTTAGATAATGACTGCCGGAATAGAGCAGATTGAATCCGCAGACCGTGCCGCTTGTCTCTGTTGCGTCCGGTGCGGCAAGCAGGAAGCCGGGATTTGCGCGGCTGGATGACGCGCCGGTCGTGCTCTCCAAGCAGGAGCGCGCCATGGTGACAGGTGTTTTTGCGTGCTGCATCTCGGCAATCCATCCGCCGGAAAAGGTGTGCATCGTCCAATCACCCGGAATGTCCGTACAGGTGCTCATGAACTTTTGAATAGAGACAGGCGTGTCGCTGAAGTTTTCTAGAATTGCCCTGCGCGTGAAGACCGTGGGCAGAACGCCGTATAGAAGCGTAAGCCGAAGCTTTGCCGCTTTATCCTCCAGATAGACGGCAAGAACCGTCTGCCCGCGCGAGGCCGGCAGCACGGAGGGCAGGGGAGTCTTCAGCGCCTCACAACCGGTATAGCGGAAATCTGTAGAGATCGGTGTACCGTTTTGCAGCAACTCCAGCGGGCTTTCCCGGTAGTCTCCACGCCCGCAGCCGCTCCACTCGAGAGGGAAAATGTCCATGCAGTTGGCATTTGAATCTTCCCGGTAAAGCGTGCTGTCTCCCCAGCCGCAGCCTGGCTGGACAGCGAGTGCGTCTGCGTCGGATGCGCTTACGCGTGCGCCGAAATGCAGATGCTCCAAAAATCCGTCCCTGACGCGGAACAGATACGAATTCTTTTCATTTTGCAGATGAAATACGCCATGCTTGACTGTAATCATTCGATGTGGTAAACCTCCCCTCTGATATAAGCGTCGTAGGCCTCGTCTGTCACGCCGCCGCTGTGGAGCATATCGGCGTAGAATTCGCCGGAACGCTTGATCGTGCGCGTCTGAGTAGCGTAATCGACGTTGATGAGGCCAAAACGGGCGCTTTCTCCCTCAAGCCATTCAAAATTGTCGCAGAAGCACCAGTGATAATACCGCTCGAACGGCAGACCGGAGCGGAGCATGGCCCTCAGATGCTCGTAAATATACCGGGCACGGAAGGTGTCCTGATTGTCGCAGGTTCCGTTTTCCGTGACCCAGATGGGACGCTTCAGAAGCTTTTCCAGCTTTTCTGCGACCTGTGGAAGACCGTCGGGATAGATCTCCCAGCCGAGATCATTGCGCGGACTGTTTTTCCGAACACCGTCGGCAAAGCCCGTGATGGTTGAACGTGTGTAATAGTTAACGCCGTGGAAATCACAGTATTCGCCCTTCGGCAGCTTCCAGTGGTTCCGGAGCGGCAGACGGAAGACGCCTGTGGACATAGCCTCCGTGACCGCACCCTGAAACAGCCATTCAACGGCTCTGGCCGTGGCAGCCTGCACGGGATTTTTGGGGTTCTCCGGCTCGAATACGCGCAGATGATTCGCAAAGCCGACCATAGTGTCAGAATAGCCCATAGCCTCTCGCGTCTTGTGAAGCATCTGGTAGCAGCGGATATGACAGTAGGCCATGTTTTCCAGCACTGTGAACGTCTCGGAGAAGCTTTTATGTCCGGGAGGCCAGTCGCCGAAGAAATAGCCGTTGGTGGCATAGACGTTCGGCTCATTGATGGTGATCCAGTCGCTGACCAGATCGCCGAAACGGTCGGCACAAAGCTGAGCAAAGGACAGAAAATCATCGAGATTTTCTCGCTTTGCAAACCCGCCCAGACGCTCGAACCACATGGGATTGGAAAAATGATGGATGGTCAGCAGCGGGCGGATGCCCAGCTGGTGCATGTACTCCAACTCTGCGCGGTAGTGCGCGATCGCCGTTTCATCGACCTCGCCGCGGGACGGCATGATGCGCGCCCATTCTACGCCTATGCGGGCGATAGACAGATGCAGCCCGGCCATCAGTGCGCAGTCTTCACGCCAGCGGTTCCAATGGTCATTGGCGACTGCCGGATCGGATCCGTCCTTGATCTTACCCTGATGATACCAGTCGTTCCAGCTGCTGCCGACCTCCCCGCCCTCGATCTGCGCCGAAGCGGAACTGACACCGAGCAAAAATCCCTCTGGGAACTGTAGCCGCATGGGGTGTCCTCCTTCATTCTCATTTACATATACGCGTACTTATTGTATGTTTTTTTCAGGGCGCCTGCAAGTGTCAATTTTGGACGAAAGCGGACCTGAAAATCTGTTCAGGTTTCCATATAGCGAAATCCCGATGTTATGTTACAATAATGTTGTTGTTATGGAAACCAACAAACGGCATGGGGGAGAAATGAATATGCGTCATACAAGATGGTTTAAGGACAAGGTTTTTTATCAGATCTGGCCCCGAAGCTTCCGCGACGGCAACGGCGACGGGATCGGCGATCTGTGGGGAGTATTAGAGAAGCTGGACTATCTGAAGGAACTCGGCATTGACGGTGTCTGGTTCTCGCCGCTCTATCCGTCGCCCGGAGCGGACTGCGGCTATGATATTTCGGATTACATGGACATTGCGCCGGAATACGGCGGCATGGAGGCATTCCGGGCTGTTCTGGACGGCCTGCACGAGCGCGGGATGAAACTTGTCATGGACCTGGTCGTTAATCATACGAGCGACGAGCATGAATGGTTCCAGAAATCCCGGCGGCGCATTGCGCCGTATACCGATTATTACATTTGGCGGTCCGCCAAACCAAACGGAAAGTTGCCCAATAACTGGGACAGCCATTTTGAGGGCAAGGCATGGCAATGGGATGATCTGCGGCAGGAGTATTATCTGCACCTGTTTGCCGTCAAGCAGCCGGATCTCAACATGGATAATCCGCTTGTCAGAACGGAGGTTAAGAAGATTCTCAAGTTCTGGCTCGATCTCGGTGTTGACGGCTTCCGTGAGGATGTCATCACCTTTATTTCAAAAAAGGAGGGCCTGCCGGACGATTACCTGTTCCCGGTTTTCAAGGGCATCCGGTTTTATAATCACGGCCCGCACATCCATGAGTATCTGCAGGAATTCCGCCGCGACGTGCTGGAAAATTACGACTGCATGACCATCGCCGAAGCACCGCTCGTCACGCCGCAGCGTGCGCTGGATTACATTGAAGAGTCGGACACCAATGAGATCGACATGATGATTCAGTTCCAGTGCATGTGCGCTGACTGTTTCTTTACAGATTACATGCCGCGAAAATTCTCCTTAAAGCGCCTGCGCCGTGCCTTTTCCAGCTGGCAGACGCAGCTGGATGGACGCGGCTGGAATGCCCTGTATCTCGAAAATCACGATCACCCGCGCGTCATTTCGCGCTACGGCAGCGAGCAGTATCGCGTGGAGAGCGGCAAAATGCTGGCCGTCAGCTATCTGTTTTTGAAGGGCACGCCGTTCATCTATCAGGGGCAGGAGATTGGCATGACGAACTGGCGACCGGAGAGCACCAGCATGTACGAGGACGTGCAGACCCGCAATCAACACCCGGACTGGCCGGAGGAAAAACGTCTCGCGCTCTACCACCGTGCGTCCCGCGACTCTGCCCGCACGCCCATGCAGTGGACAGACAGCGAAAACGCCGGGTTCACGACCGGTACGCCGTGGTTTTATATCAATGAGAATTACAAGAGCATCAATGTGGAACAGGCGCTGAATGACCCGGATTCGATCCTGAATTTTTACAAGAAAGCGATTGCCCTGCGCAAGAGCCTGCCCGTTGTGCGTGACGGGAGTTATCAGGAGTATTATAAGGGTTCTGACAAGCTTTATGTCTACGCACGCGAAACAAAGGAGCAGAAGCTGCTGGTGATCTGTTCGTTCACCGACAAGCCTGTGCGCTTTCAGGCACCTTATAACTTCTCCCTCAGCGATATGAAGCTGCTTCTGACAAATTACGACGATACCTGTGAGGAGAACAGCTTTCTCACGCGTCCGTACGAAGCCCGCGTCTACCTTTATGAATGAGGAATTTCTCTAACCGCACGGTTTTTTCATGGAGAAATAGAAAAGAAGCCCGCCGACCCGTTTGAATGGGTTCGGCAGGCTCTTTTTTTACTCTGTCCGCAGTGCAACGACCGGATCTTTCTTTGCCGCCAGCGACGACGGGATGAGCCCGGCGAGGAATGTCAGCAGCATCGAAATGGCGATCAGTGCCACACTGGCCTGCCACGGCAGCTTGGCGCCGAGCGAGGCAATACCGGTCAAATGCTGAACGACTGCGTTGATCGGCAGAATCAGCACCAGCGTCAGTCCCACGCCGAGCAGACCTGCAATCAGACCTTCAATCAGCGTTTCTGCATTGAATACGCGTGAAACATCGTGCTTTGACGCGCCGATTGCGCGCAGAATGCCAATTTCTTTCGTGCGTTCCAACACGGAAATATATGTGATAATGCCGATCATAATCGACGAAACAACCAGAGAGATCGAGACAAATGCAATCAAGACATACGAAATGGCGTTGATAATCGTCGTGACTGAACGCATCAGCAATGCAACATAGTCCGTATATGTGATCTGATCTTCCTCCGGCAGCGCGCTGTTGTAGCGCTCGATGCAATCGCCGATGGCGTCCTTGTCTGAAAATGTGGAGGTGTACAGATTGATCTTGGACGGATTGGAACGTTCTACATACCCAAGCGCTTCCAACATATCTTCATAGGTCGATTCCGAATAAGCGGCGGGAACATATGTGTCATAGAGATACGAAAACTGTTCATCTGTCAGTTCTGCCGTATCCATTGCGGCGGCCAGCTGTTCGGATGAAAGGCCGGCCAGCTGTGCAGAGACGGTTTCGGCATACTGTGCGGCGATCTGCTCACGCAGCATCTGAGCAACATAATCGAACAGCGTCTCGTCGTCCATCTGCGCAATGTACCCGCGTACGGTTTCCGGATCGGTTCCCATCTGCTCCGCATAAGAGTCCGTCATCTGCGCTTCGATTTTTTCGCGTGTCATGCCGTCCATGGCCTGCTGTACGGCGCCGTCCAGATACGCGTCTGGCGCCTGCTCCGACAGATCCGTATACATCTGCGCTTTGCGCTGCGTGTCTGCATCTGCCAGAACGGCTTCGACCGCTTCGCGCATCTGCGCTGCATCCGGCGTTTCTTCTTCGCCGGTCTTGAACGGAAGACCGCTTAAAACATCGGTTTCCGGATCATCCAGCTGCTGCTGGATGATTGTGCTTTGCGCGGCTGCGTCAATAACGTACTGTGTTAGTGCACTTGTATACCCCAGCGATCCGCGTACCATGCTGTTGGCTGCGTTCGGGTTCGGGCGCAGGACACCGACGATTTTCAGCGTTGTGCCGACTTCGTCAGAGCCGTAGAGATAATCCATTCCGGCCTCGGTCTGACTCAAATCCGTCCAACTGCCGTCCGCATCTTTGGAGTAGGTCTCAAACGGAAGAATCAGCTGGAAGCTCTGCCCGCAAAGTTCTTCATAACTCCAGTTTGCGTCCGATTTTTCAATCGTTTCCTGATTCATGGCCGCCTGCATGGCGTCTGTCATTTCTTGTTCGGTTTTAAGACCCATTGCGTACATAACCAGATCGGAGATCTCATTGTTTTCGCTCACAATCAGCACAACCTCGTCGTAAGACTCCGGCCATCTGCCGTAGAGCACGTCGTATTGCAACTTTAAAAGCGGGGATATCCCTGTTCCGTCTTCATCCGGAAGCAATTCCTCCCAGACATCCATGGCGGAATAATAGCTGCCGAACTGTGAAAAATAACTGCTGTAATCGCCGCCGTACATGCTGCTCATCATGTTCTGCAGCAGTTCCATCACGTCGGCCTTGACGATATTCCCGTCGGCATCCTTTGTGTAAACCGGCAGAGACAGGTCGTAGGCATACTGGATCGAGGTCAGATACTGGTGGATCTCGCTGTCCGGGTTATCCAGATAGCGCTTGAAGGCTTCCAGATCGTTCGTCTGCGTGCCGTTCTTGTTCAGGCTCTGCATCAGATCATACATGACGTTGGACGCGTAGACGCGCCCGTCCGTATGCGTTTTTCCGGCCTCTTCGCTGTGTACGCCCATCAGCGCTGTCACCATGCCGGACATATCCGCGCTTTCCGCCTCGATCGTCACCGGATAGGACGAAAGCGTGTCCTCCTGCACGTCGTTGATATACGTCTGAATGCCATTGGAGAGGGACAGGATCAGCGCAATTCCGATGATGCCGATGGAGCCCGCGAAGGCGGTCAGGATCGTGCGGGTCTTCTTTGTCATCAGGTTATTGAGGCTCAGACCCAGCGCCGTAAAAAACGACATGGACGTGCGCCGCTTACCGGATTCCGGCTGCACCGGCGGCTCCGCCGCGTCTTCATACGGCGCGCTGTCCGCCAGAACGCTTCCGTCGAGCAGCCGCACCGTCCGCGTGGCGTAGCGCGCGGCAAGCTCCGGATTGTGCGTGACCATAATAATGAGTTTCTCGTCCGCAATCTGCTTTAGAAGTTCCATGACCTGCACCGACGTCTCACTGTCGAGCGCGCCAGTCGGCTCGTCGGCCAGCAAAATTTCTGGGTCGTTGACCAGTGCACGCGCAATCGCAACGCGCTGCATCTGTCCGCCGGACATCTGGTTTGGCTTCTTGTGCAGCTGGTCGCCCAGCCCGACTTTTTCCAGCGCCTGCACGGCGCGCTTTTTCCGCTCGGCCTTGCTTACGCCCGAGAGCGTCAGTGCAAGTTCCACGTTCTGCAATACCGTCTGATGCGGAATCAAGTTATAGCTTTGAAAAACAAAGCCAATAGAATGGTTGCGGTAGGTATCCCAGTCCCGCGCAGAAAAATCCCTCGTTGAGCGTCCGCTGATAATCAGATCACCGGATGTATACTGATCCAGTCCGCCGATGATGTTCAGAAGCGTTGTTTTTCCGCAGCCGGACGGGCCCAGTACGGCGACAAATTCATGCCTGCGAAAGCGGATAGATACGTTTTTCAGCGCATGAACTACAGCGTCACCGGCTTGGTAGTCCTTCGAGATCTGTTTGAGTTCGAGCATTGGGTCACGATCCTTCAATTCAAAATAAACAGAGTTAGAATACACTGGATTTATGAACAAATCTATGGAATCACAGACTGATTTCTGCGATGTTTACAGAAAATTTACTGCTTTCAAAACTTTTTCAGCCAGCCAAACAAATTGTTTGGACAAACAGACGAAATTGTAAAGATTTTAAGGCAGAAACCGTTGGTTTTTGGGTAAAATAATACTGGACAGCAGAAGAATAATGCGGTATAATTTAACAGAATGTTGTGGAACACACAGTATATTGGCCGGCATCCAGCCGGCAGGTAATAAGGAGGAAATTCATTATGTCTGTTAAAGTTGCAATCAATGGTTTTGGCCGTATCGGCCGTCTGGCGTTCCGTCAGATGTTTGGCGCTGAGGGCTACGAAGTCGTCGCCATCAACGACCTGACTTCTGCGAAGATGCTCGCGCACCTGCTGAAGTACGACTCCACGCAGGGCAACTATGTTGCGCAGGGCCACACCGTTGAGTACCATGAGGGCGAAGGCGAAGACAACTACATCGTTGTTGACGGCAAGAAGATCGTCATCTACAAGATGCCGAACGCAGCTGATCTGCCCTGGGGCAAGCTTGGCGTTGATGTCGTCCTCGAGTGCACCGGTTTCTATACCAGCAAGGCCAAGGCACAGGCCCATATCGATGCAGGTGCCCGCAAGGTCGTTATCTCCGCTCCGGCCGGCAACGATCTGCCCACCATCGTTTACAACGTCAACCACAAGACGCTGACCAAGGAAGACACCATCATCTCCGCTGCTTCTTGCACCACCAACTGCCTCGCTCCGATGGCCAAGGCTCTGAACGATCTGGCTCCTATCGAGTCCGGCATTATGTGCACCATCCACGCCTACACCGGCGACCAGATGCCGCTCGACGGCCCGCAGCGCAAGGGTGACCTCCGCCGCAGCCGTGCAGCCGCTGTCAACATCGTCCCGAACTCCACCGGTGCTGCCAAGGCCATTGGCCTCGTTATCCCGGAACTGAACGGCAAACTCATCGGCGCCGCACAGCGTGTCCCGACCCCGACCGGCTCCACCACCATCCTGAACGCAGTTGTCAAGGGTGCTGTCACCGTTGAGCAGGTCAATGCCCAGATGAAGGCGGAAGCTACCGAGTCCTTCGGCTACAACACCGACGAGATCGTTTCCTCCGACATCATCGGCATGCGCTACGGCTCCCTGTTCGATGCAACGCAGACCATGGTTCTGCCCCTGCCGAACGGCGACACCCAGGTTCAGGTCGTTTCCTGGTACGACAACGAAAACTCCTACACCAGCCAGATGGTCCGCACCATCAAGTACTTCTCCGAACTGGGCTAATTCCACAACCAAGTCCCAGACAGGCGCTGCTCCGGCAGCGCCTGTTTTTTGCACCCTTCCCAAGGCTCCCCTGAAGGGAGAGTTGGCGCGAAGTGCTTGAGTGGTCAAGCGGCAGGTAACTGTAAAAACAGAAGCTATTCGGCGAATTCGTGTGCCCTTACTCGCTTGGTTGTATGGGCCGATGCCCACATCGGCCCGTTGGAAAGTTATGAATTTTTTGCATTATTCGCATTTACCAAAATGCCGTTAAAGAAACTGTTTTCAATCGGGAGGAGAAGAGCCACGCCCCTGCCAACTACATACGTTTTTGCACACCGGTGGAAGCCATTGGGCGCTGCATCAGTCTGAAAGTTGATATGCTTTAAAAGGTTGACAAGAGTAAACTTACATGCTATGATAAGTCTACAAAAGTAAACCTAAGGAGGACAGAACAATGAAGCGATTCCGTGCGTTCGTATTGGCAATGTTGATCCTTTTCATGTGCACTGCCTGCAAAAAAGAAACGCTGTCTGAAACGCAGTCCACCAGCGCCCAGACAGCGGCAGGAGAGACGGAGCAGACTGTTTCCGGCGTTTCCGTCCGCATCCCGGCTGCGCAGTACCGATTGGCCCGCACGGAGCCGGAGGGGATGACGGTGGGCACCGCACTGCTGCCGTATTCCGGCGGAGCCGTCCTGACCGGCAGTATGTTCACAAGCAGCGGTGAAGAAGATCCGCTTCGGACGGAAACAGCGGCATATTATACGCCGGAACGCAAATGCACTGTGCACACGCTTCCGGTTTCACCGGGCGGCATCGCCGTGCAGGCTGCAATGGAAGGGGAGCGGCTGTATTATATCGAGGCGCGCGAGAGCCCGGATGATGCACAGTGGATTCTTTACGCCGACGGACAGGAGTGCACACTGGACGAGGCGCTGTCCGGCGTTTCTAACCTGACTGCCATGGCGGTGCAGGATGAAGCGTTGCTTCTTGCCGCAGACGGTTCCTGTGTCATTTCCTGCGCCATGGATGGAACGCGCCTCTGGAAGCAGCCTGCTGCGGAAATTAAGCGCTTTTTCCGCACACGGGACGGTACGCTTCTGGGCTGGGCACAGCGGGAACAGATGCTTTATTCCATAGCGGATGATGAAATTCAGCCGCTGTGTCCGCTGCCCGATCTGTTCCGCACCGGGATTGAAATGCTCTATCCGGGCGAAAATACGCCGTATGACTGCCTTGTCTTCGCAAACGACGCCTGTTTCGGCTGGCAGATCGCGGAGAATACTGTGACGCAGCTGTTTGCCTGTGATACGGTCGGCCTGTACGCCGTTGATGTCGAAACCTTCTGCGGCATGGGGAACGGACAGTACCTCGGATTGGAGTTTTACCCATCGGAGGACGAAGGGACGCAGCACCGCCTGTTCTGGCTGACTCCGGCGGAGGGTGATTTTTCGGAAAAGCGCCTGATCCGCATTGCGGGCAGCCGCAGCGGCATTTTCTCCATGGCTGCCCGCGATTTCACATCTCTGTATCCGGAATATCAGGTTGAATTTGTCGATTATGAGGCGCAGTACGGCGAACAGGCCGACCAGCAGCTTTTGATGGATCTATTGTACGGAGATTGTCCCGATCTGCTGTTTGTAAACGGTCTGCCGTTTGCGCAGTATGCCCGTCAGGGGCTGCTGGAAGACCTGTATACGTGGATCGACGCGGACGAAACGCTTTCCCGTACAGATTTCACACAAAATCTTCTGCGCGCGCTCGAAACGGACGGCGCGCTGTACCGCCTGCCGCAGACCTACCTGCTTGCGACGGTCGCCGGTCTGCCAGAGATCGTCGGCGGCCAGGAGGCATGGTCGATGGCGGATTTTCTGGATACCGCGCAGGCGCATCCGGAGATCGGTTCCGTCTTCGCGCAGGACGACGGCGCGTCCATGCTCCAGCTGCTGCTCCTTTATGCGCCGGATGCCTTTATAGAGTACGACGCGGCACAGGCAAGCTTCGATTCTCCTGATTTTCTTCGCCTGCTGGAGCTTGCCAAGCGCCAGACACAGCCGGAGGCGGAATCGCCGCGCGAAGCGCTGCTGACCGGTCAGGCGCTGCTGGAGCAGCTGATGATCGGCCGTGCACAGTATTTTGAAGAAGAATACGAAGACGGTCTGAACCGGCTTGCCATCCCTGGCTTTCCGGGTGCGGGACGCGCCAGCTTCTATCTGACGCTCCCGATGGCCATCCCGGTCAATGCGCAGGAAAAGGAAGGGGCGTGGGCGTTTCTGGAGCTCCTGATCACGGAGCCGCTCTACGCCGCACGCAGCCGCGGCGGCTGGCTGCCGGTGCAGTCGGACTTTGAGAAAAAGACGGATGCCATGACAGAGCCTGCCGCGCAGCGTCTTCTGCGTGAGCTGCAAGGAGAGGCTGTGTCCGCGCTCGAGTACGATGCGGCCATTTCCGGCATCCTTGCCGATGAACTGCCATATTTCTTTGCAGGCGAGCAAACTGCCGAACAGATCGCAGACCGCATCCAGAGCCGTGTCCGTCTGTATCTCGAAGAAACCTACGGCTGACACGATAAAAGGGGTGGTACCCGAAGGTACCGCCCGTTTTGCATAGGAGATAATTATTTGTCGTACATATCGACCAGCTTGAGCAGGTGCTCGTAGCGCTCCTTGGCGTTCGCTTCGTTCTTTGCGAACAGAACGGTTGCACGCTCCGGGAACTCGCGGGTCAGACGGCTGTAGCGGGCTTCGTTCATCAGGAACTCCTGATAGCCGCCGGCGGGAGCCTTGGAGTCCAGCGTGAACTTCTTCTCTGCAGCCGGGTTGAAGCGGAACATGTTCCAGTACCCGCAGTCAACAGCCTTCTTCATTTCCTTCTGGCAGTTCTGCATACCGCCCTTGATGGAGTGCATCTCGCACGGTGCATAGCCGATGATGAGGGACGGGCCATGGTAAGCCTCGGCCTCTTGAATGGCTTTCAGCGCCTGCGCAGCGTTGGCACCCATGGCGACCTGTGCAACGTAGACATAACCGTAGGACATGGCGATCTCCGCCAGAGACTTGGACTTGGTTTCCTTACCGGCAGCCGCGAACTGAGCGACCTGACCGATGTTGGAAGCCTTGGAAGCCTGACCGCCGGTGTTGGAGTAGACCTCGGTATCGAAGACGAAGACGTTGACGTTCTTGTTCTGAGCAAGGACGTGGTCGACGCCGCCGAAGCCGATATCGTAAGCCCAACCGTCGCCGCCGAAGATCCACACGGACTTCTTGGAGAGGTAATCCTTCTTGTCGAGGATGTCGCAGGCCAGCTTGCAGGCGTCGCAGTCGCAGAACTTCTCGCCCTTGGCCTTGAGCTCGGCAGCGTGCTCAGCGAACTGAGGAACAGCGGCAAGCTCGTCGACGGTGGCAATGTTCGCCTGCAGAGCCGCGACGTATTCCTTCGCAGCCTCGGCGTTGGCGTTGCCGTCGTCCTTGGTGTCGAGCCACTTCTGAGCGGCTTCCTTCAGCGCGGGCTGTGCCCACTCGATGGCAAGGAGCTGCTCGGTCTTGGCGATCAGATCCTCGCGGATCTTCTCCTGGCCGATATACATACCGAAGCCGTGCTCGGCGTTGTCCTCGAAGAGGGAGTTGCACCAGGCCGGGCCATGGCCGTTCTTATCCGTGCAGTACGGGGAGGTAGCGCCGGGGCCGCCCCAGATGGACGAGCAGCCGGTGGCGTTGGAGATGTACATACGGTCGCCGAAGAGCTGGGTGACGAGACGGGCATAGCTGGTCTCGGCGCAGCCTGCGCAGGAGCCGGAGAACTCGAGCATGGGCTGCTTGAACTGGCTGCCCTTGACGGTGAGATCCTGCATATCCTTCTTGTCGGAGACCTTGGAGACGCAGTAGTTGAACACGTCCTGCTCGGCAAGCTCGCTCTCCTGACCGACCATGGTCAGCGCACCGACCGGGCACTGGCCGACGCAAACGCCGCAGCCCATGCAGTCGAGCGGGGAGATGGCCATGGTGTACTTGTAAACGCCCTTGCCCTTGCCGGCCTTGATGTCGACGATCTTGGCGTTTGCGGGCGCATTCTTGACCTCTTCCTCGGTGAGAGCGAAGGGACGAATGGTGGCGTGCGGGCAGACGTAAGCGCAGTTGTTGCACTGGATGCACTTCTCAGCGTCCCAGGTGGGAACGGAAACGGCAACGCCGCGCTTTTCGTAAGCGGCAGCGCCCAGCTCCCACTGGCCGTCCACATGAGGCATGAAAGCGGAAACGGGCAGGCTGTCGCCGTCCATCTTGTCGACCGGGGTGAGGATATCCTTGACCTGCTTGACGAGCTCGGCCTTGCCCTCGTAGGAAACGGCCTCGTCAGCGTCGACAGCGTTCGCCCAATCGGCGGGGACGTCGATCTTCTTGTAGGCGGTAGCGCCGAGGTCGATGGCCTTGTGGTTCATATCGACGACGTCCTGACCCTTCTTGAGGTAGGAGTGCGTCGCAGCGTCCTTCATGTACTGGATGGCCTGCTCCTCGGGCATGACCTTCGCAAGGGAGAAGAACGCGGACTGGAGGATGGTGTTGTTGCGCTTGCCCATGCCGATCTTGATGGCAAGGTCAATGGCGTTGATGGTGTAGAGCTGGATGTTGTTCTTGGCGATGTAACGCTTGGCATCCGCCTTGAGGTGATGATTCAGCTCATCGAAATCCCACTGGCAGTTGATCATGAACACGCCGCCGGGCTTGACGTCGTTGACCATCTTGAAGCCCTTGATGATGTAGCTGGGGTTGTGGCAGGCGACAAAGTCGGCCTTGTTGATGTAGTAGGGGCTGCGGATGGGCTTGTCGCCGAAGCGCAGGTGGGAGATCGTCACGCCGCCGGTCTTCTTGGAGTCATACTGGAAGTAGGCCTGGACGTACTTGTCGGTGTGGTCACCGATGATCTTGATGGAGTTCTTGTTCGCGCCGACGGTACCGTCGCCGCCGAGACCCCAGAACTTACATTCCTTGGTGCCCTCCG
>ERZ779895.587-NODE-587-length-48730-cov-5.299250_pt1 | contig 48730 bp, 46 predicted proteins | sample MGYA00511093_ERZ779895 | MGnify/ENA primary metagenome ERZ779895 (study PRJEB29588, sample SAMEA2142970) | human gut metagenome | biome: human gut; feature: human-associated habitat; material: faeces | place: Denmark | collected 2008/2010 ... | reverse complement strand
GGCCGCTTATCCTGCCGACGGAGATATTTCCGTCATCATTCCCAAGGCGCCCGGCGGCGGCACCGATACCTCTGCCAGAGGTCTGATTCAGATGATGGAAAAGGAGCTGGCAGGCAGCAAGTTCGTACCTGTCAACAAGCCTGACGGCGGCGGCGTAACCGGCATGGTGGAAACTGCCAACGCTAAGCCCGACGGCCATACCTTAGGCATGGTTACGGTAGAGCTGGCTATGTTCCCGCATCAGGGCAAATGCAAAAATACCTATAAGGATTATGCCGCTATCTGCGCTCCCATCGCCGCTCCGGCCGCTTTAATCGTGCCGAAGGAGGCTCCCTATAATAATTTAAATGAGTTCGTAGCTTATGCCAAGGCTAATCCGGATAAGGTAAAAATGGGCAATTCCGGCGTAGGCGCTATCTGGCATATTGCAGCGCTGTCTTTTGAGGACGAATTCGGCGTGCAATTTAAGCACGTTCCTTATCCGAAAGGCTCCGCTGATATTGCCGCCGCTTTGGCCGGTAAGCATATCGACGCTACCTTGGCCGATCCTTCCGTATTCAAGAGCCAGGTGGATGCAGGCAATTTGAAAATTTTGGCTACCATGTCCGCTTCCCGCAGCGAAATTTATCCCGATGTGCCCACCTTTAAGGAGCTGGGGCATAATATGACCGTGCGCGCCTGGGCTGCGCTGGTAGCTCCGAAAAATACTCCGAAAGAGAAACTTGAAGTTTTGCGTGCCGCCGCTAAAAAGGTGTGCGAATCCAAGGAGTTCAAGGATTACTTTATGAAGCAGGGCATCGACCCCTCCTGCATCATCGGCGAAGATGCTGATAAGATGATGGCCGAAGACCACGAAATGTACGGTAAGTTTTTGACCAAGGCCAACTAAAATAATAGCGATTTTTAAAACGGCGTAGCCTGCGGGCTATGCCGTTTTTGTATGGGAATGCCGTCTGCTGATAGGCGGAACGCTTTGCTTCTTGACCCATTTGCCCATATATTATGTGATGTTTTTCTGAGGGGATGAAAAGAATGCAGCTTGCGTTTGCTTACTGCTGCGCCGTCAAAAAGAAAAAGATGTACAACACAAGGAAACATGGTATAATGTTTATAGAAAAATTGAGTAATTGGAGGTTTTCTCAATGCAAAAAATTGATCAGGCTTGCGTAAACACTCTGCGCTTTTTAGCGGCAGACCAGGTAGAAAAGGCTAAGTCCGGCCATCCCGGCTTCCCTTTGGGCACCGCGCCTTTGATGTATACTATTTGGGATCGCTTTATGAGCTACAATCCCGCCAACCCTAACTGGTTCAACCGCGATCGCTTTATTCTTTCTCCGGGCCATGGCAGCGCACTGCTGTACGCTATGCTGCATTTGGCTGGCTACGATCTGCCTATGGAAGAGCTGCAAAACTTCCGTCAATGGGGCAGCAAAACCCCCGGTCATCCTGAATATGGACTTACCCCCGGCGTAGACGTTTCTACCGGGCCCTTGGGTCACGGCTTTTCCATGGGCGTAGGCTTCGCTATCGCTGAAGCTATGCTGGGCGCTAAGTATAATAAGCCGGATTTCCCCATCGTGGACCATTACACCTTCGGCTTGACCTCCGACGGCGACCTGATGGAGGGCGTTGCTTCCGAAGCCGCGTCCTTAGCTGGCACATTAGGCTTAGGCAAGCTGATCTACTTGTATGACGATAATAAAATTACCATTGAAGGCAGCACCGATATCGCCTTTACCGAGGACGTGGAAGCCCGCTTCAAGGCTTACGGCTGGCAGGTGCTGCGCGTAGGCGACAGCGAGGACGTGGAGGCTATGGCCGAGGCCATTAAAGAAGCTAAGGCGGACACTTTGCATCCGTCCTTAATCATCGTACGCACTCACATTGGCTTTGGCAGCCCCAAGCAGGATAACGCTTCCTGCCATGGCGAGCCTTTGGGCGCTGACGCTTTGGTAGCTACTAAGGAAAAGGCTGGGTGGCCGCAGGAAATGTTCTATGTTCCCGCGGAGGTTAGGGAGCATTTTGCCGCTAAGCTGGCAGGCTGCGCTGCTGCCGAAACTGCTTGGAACGCTTTGCTGGAAGATTATAAAGTAGTATATCCGGAGCTGGCTAAAGAGCTGACCGACCGCATTGAAGGCAATACTTTGGTGAACCTGTCCGCTTTGGAGGCTATCTTCAAGGATACCGCCAAGAACGCTACCCGCGAAGCCTCCGGCGATATTATTCAAGTGTTGGCTGCACAGCTGCCGGAATTGGTCGGCGGCAGCGCCGATTTGGGTCCCTCCAATAAAACCATTATGAAGGCCGGCGGCTTCTTCTCCAAGCTGGACCGCACCGGCCGCAATATTCACTTTGGCGTGCGCGAGCATGCTATGGGCACTGTGCTGAACGGTATTTCCCTGCACGGCGGCTTTATTCCCTTCGGCGGCACCTTCCTGGTATTTGCCGATTTCCTGCGTCCTACCATTCGTATGGCCGCGCTCATGGGCATTCAGGCTATCTTTGTACTGACCCATGACAGTATTGCTTTGGGTGAGGACGGTCCGACCCATCAGCCGATTGAAACGGCTATGGGTCTGCGCTTGATTCCTAATGTCAGCGTTATCCGTCCTGCCGACGCGCTGGAAACCGCTGCCGCCTGGCAGCAGGCCTGCTTGAACAAGCATAAGCCTACCTGCCTGCTGCTTAGCCGTCAAAAGCTGAACGTACTGCACGCTTATGCCGATGTTATTCACGAAAACGCCGCTAAGGGCGCTTATGTTCTGAGTCCGGCAAAAGGCGAGGCTAAGGTTATTTTAATCGGTACAGGCAGCGAGGTGCAGCTGGCTCTGGAAGCTCAGGCCAAGCTGGAAGCCGAAGGCATTGGGGCGACCGTAGTATCCATGCCCAGCTGGGATGCTTTCGACAGACAGAGCGAGGAATACAAGGCCAGCGTACTGCCAGAGGGCATAGTAAAATTTGCCGTAGAAGCCGGTGTGCCTTACGGCGGGAGCCGTTATACCGGCAGTGAAAAGAATGTTTTGGGCATTACTACCTTCGGCGCGTCTGCTCCCGGCGGTGTAATGATGGAAAAATACGGCTTTACCGTCGATAACCTGGTAGCTAAGGTTAAAGAGGTTCTGTAAGCTGTTATTGACGAAAGACCGGGGAGCACTCCTCGGTCTTTTTCCTAAGTAAGCGCAAGAGTATAAGGTTGTGTACAAAATTACTCCCTCAGTCGTTTTGCAAAGCAAAACGCCAGCTCCCTCACCGAGGGAGCAAAAGTAAAATATTAGAAGGACATTTTGCCCCCTCTTAGAGGGGGCTGTCACCAATGGTGACTGGGGGAGTATAATAATATAAAACATGAGGTAGATTGATATGTTGAAGCATTTATTGACGATTGCCGGCAGCGATTCCAGCGGCGGCGCGGGCATTCAGGCCGACCTTAAGACCTTTGCCGCTCACGGTACCTTCGGCATGAGCGTAATTACGGCGGTTACGGCCCAGAACACCTGCGGCGTGACCAAAGTGCAGGATATTGACTGCGACGTGGTGCAGGCTCAAATCGAGGCCGTCTTTGACGATATCCGCGTGGACGCGGTAAAGATAGGTATGGTGTCCCAGCCGCAGATTATTAAGACTATCGCCGCTTGCCTGCGCCGTTATGCGCCGCCCATTGTGGTGGTGGACCCGGTGATGATTTCCAAAAGCGGCTATCCGCTGCTGGCGCCGGAGGCCTGCGCTACGCTGATCAGCGAGCTGCTGCCGCTGGCGACGCTGGTAACGCCTAATTTGCCGGAAGCGGAGGCTATCACCGGCATGAAGGTGGAGCGCAGGGAGCAGATGCGTCCGGTTGCGGAAAAAATTATCTCTTTGGGCGCTAAGGCCGTGCTGGTGAAGGGCGGGCATTTGCAGGATACGGCGGACGATTTGCTGTTTGACGGGCAGACAGAACGCTGGTTTACCGGCCAGCGCATCTCCACTAAAAATACTCATGGCACGGGCTGCACCTTATCCAGCAGCTTAGCGGCTAATCTGGCTAAGGGAATGAGCCTAGAGGCAGCAGTGCAGGCCTCCAAGGAATACGTTACGCAAGCCATCGCTCACGGCATTGCCTTGGGCAGCGGCTGCGGGCCTACGCATCATTTTGTGGATTTATACAGAAAGGCTGGTATATTGGAATAATGGATTTGAAAAATACATTTGGCGAGCTGGTGGATAAGCTGCGTAAGCAAAGACCGGTAGTGCATGAAATAACTAATTACGTGACGGCGGAAAGCTGCGCCGACGTGGCCTTGGCGGCTGGCGCTTCTCCCGTAATGGCGGACGAGCCGGAGGAGGTTGAGGAAATCACCGCCGGAGCGAACGCTTTAGTGCTGAATTTGGGCACCATCAGCTTTAATAAACAGATTGCTATGGAGCGTTCCGCTGCCGTAGCCAAAAAGCTGGGGATTCCGGTTATTTTAGACCCGGTAGGCGTAATGACCTCCACTATGCGGCTGAATTTTGCTTTAAAGCTGCTGCATAAGGGCTATATCAGCATTGTACGCGGCAATTTCAGCGAATGCCGGGCGCTGCTGCTGGGTAAAACCGGCGGCCACGGCGTGGATAACCTGGACGAAAGTACGCAGGAGGGCGAGGCCTTGAAGGTAGCTAAGGACGCCGCCGCTAAATTTAATTGCGTTTTCGCCGTAACCGGCGCTATCGATAATATCAGCAACGGCAAGCAGGCGGTTGTACTGAATAATGGCCACCCGCTTTTACAGGATATTACGGGCAGCGGCTGCATGACCAGCACGCTGGTGGCCTGCTGCGCCGCCGTGACGAAGGATATGCTGGTAGCTGCGGCCTTGGGAGTAGTTATTATGGGGCAAAGCGCGGAGCTGGCAGCTAACTTTTTGGAAAAGAAGGACGGCCCCGGTATGTTTAAGGCGCGTCTGCTAGACTGCGTGTACCACGTGACTACTAAATGGAATTTAGTAAATTTGAAGCCGGAAGAGAAGGTATCATGAAGCCGCAGATAGACTACAGCATTTATCTTGTTACGGACGATAGCTGGCTGCATGGGCGTTCGCTGGCAGACTGCGTGCGTCAGGCTTTAGAGGGCGGCGTAACGCTGGTTCAGTACCGCAGCAAGCATAACGACGGCGGCCCCATGTATGCGGAGGCCCTGGAGCTGAAAGCCTTGTGCGATAGTTACAGCGTACCGCTGATTATTAACGATCGGGTGGATTTAGCCATGGCGGTAGGAGCGGCAGGCGTGCATTTGGGGCAGGATGATCTGCCTTGCGCTGCTGCCCGTAAAATTATGGGCAATGATTACGTTATCGGTGTTTCTGCCCATAATCCCAAGGAAGCATTGCAGGCCATTGCCGACGGCGCAGATTATCTGGGCTGCGGCGCTGTTTTTGGCAGCGCCACCAAGCAGGACGTGCAGGAGCTGGGCTTGGCTAACCTGCGGACTATTCGTCAGGTAAGTAAATTACCTATGGTGGGCATCGGCGGCGTTACGGCGGCTAATTACGAGCAGGTATTGCAGACGGGAGCCGACGGCGCGGCGATTATCAGCGGCATTCTGGCGGCTGCCGATATTACAGAAAGAGTGCGTCAAATCGCGGCCATACGCGATTCATACCGTAAATAATTTAAGGGAGCGGAAGCATAGAAAAGCTGCCCCTCCCTTTTGCCTGCGATTGGTCTTGAGAATTATACGACTAGAGATAATAGTGTTACTTGCGTTACACTTTAACTGTCGCAGGAAAAATATAAGTTAAATTTACTGCTTTTAGCAGGAATAATCAGTCAATTCAACGAAATATTAGGCATCAAAAAAATGCCTAAGGGGGATTTATTTATGAAAGAATACACTGGTGATAAGATCAGAAACGTGGCCATTGTGGGTCATGGTGGAGCAGGAACCACGTCCGTAACCGAAGCCCTGCTGTATCGCAGCGGAGCTATCAGCAGAATGTGCAAGGTTGAGGACGGTGCTACCACCACTGACTATGAGCCCGAAGAAATTAAACGTAAGGTTTCCGTCAACGCTACGCTGGCTCCTGTAGAATGGCGCGACAGCAAGATTAACTTTATCGACACTCCTGGCTTCGCCGATTTCGTAGCGGAGGTTAAGGGTGCGTTCAGAGCGGTTGACAGCGCTTTGATCGTTGTCTGCGCAACCAGCGGCGTACAGGTTGGTACGGAGCAATGCTGGAAGCTGGCTGAGGAGGTCGGTCTGCCGCGTATTATTTTCGTCAACAAAATGGATCGTGAAAACGCTGATTTTGACAGCATTCTGGATAATCTGCGTGGCAAGTTCGGCAAGCACGTATTGCCATTGCAGCTGCCCTTGGGCAAGGAAGACAAATTCGAGGGCATTATCGACCTGTATAAGATGAAAGCCTATCGTGCCAACGGCAACGGCTCCGATGAAATAGACATTCCCGATGAGTATAAAGAAGCCGCTGAAGCCGCCCGCGAAAAGATGATCGAGGCCGCGGTAGAAGCGGACGACGATTGCATGATGCGTTATCTGGAAGGCGAAGCCATCAGCGACGAAGAAATTATGAAATGCTTGATTAAGGGCATCCGCCAGGCTATCATTTACCCGATGCTGTGCGGCAGCGCTTACAAGAATATCGGCTTGGGCCGTCTGATGAACGCCATCATCGACTTTACTTATCCGGCTATTTTGAACGACTATGTAGTTATCGATAAAGAAACAGGCGAAGAAGAGCTTCGCGACGCCAACGCCCCGATGGCGGCTTTGGTGTTCAAAACAACCTCCGACCCCTTTGTTGGCCGTCTCAGCTATTTCCGTGTATTCTCCGGCTGTATTAAGGCAGACAGCATGGTATATAATTCCCGCCGCGAGGAGGAAGAACGCATTGCCAATATCTTCACGATGCGCGGTAAAACGCAAATTGCTATGAAACAAGTGGTAGCAGGCGATATCGGCGTGGTTGCCAAATTGCAGTACACCTGCACCGGCGATACCCTGTGCGATAAGAACGCCGAGGTAGAATTCCCGCCCATCAACTTCCCGCTGCCCATGTACACCAGAGCTATTTATCCGAAGAAAAAGGGCGACGAGGACAAGATTATGTCCGCACTGACCCGTCTGATGGACGAAGACCCGACGATTATCGTGACCAAGAACCCGGTAACGAAGGAAACTTTAATCAGCGGTATGGGCGATCAGCACATTGAAATCATTATGGAGCGTATGCAGCGCAAGTTCGGCGTAGAAGCTATCCTTAAAGCTCCTATCATCGAATACCGCGAAACCATCCGCGGCACTGCCGAAGTAGAAGGCAAGCATAAGAAGCAATCCGGCGGCCATGGTCAATACGGGCACGTTGTGATTAAGATGGAACCCCTGCCTCCGGGAGGCGGCTTTGAATTCGTCGATAAGATTTTCGGCGGTGCTGTTCCGCGTCAATATATCCCCGCAGTCGAAAAGGGTATGCGCGAAGCGATGGAAAAAGGCATTTTGGCCGGTTATCCTGTAGTCGATATGCGCATTACCTTACTGGATGGTTCTTACCATACTGTAGATTCCTCTGAAATGGCATTTAAAACTGCTTCCAATATCGCCTTCAAGAAAGCAATGGAAATGTGCAAGCCCGTGCTGCTTGAGCCTATTTACAGCTTAAATGTAACCTGCGCTGATTCTATGATGGGCGACGTTATCGGCGATTTGAACCAAAAGCGCGGTCGTATCCTTGGCATGCAGAGCGTGGAAGAGGGCATGAGCGTTGTAACTGCCCAAGTTCCCTATGCAGAAATTACAGAATATGCTGTTGACCTGCGCGCCATTACCCAAGGCCAAGGTACCTTTGAAATGAAATTCGATCATTACGAGGACGTTCCGGCTAAGATGGCGGAAAAGATTATCGCTGAAAGCAAGCAGGGTTAATCCTTAAAAGCTTCATATAGGCAAAACAGCCTGTCGGTTTATGTGAATCGGCAGGCTGTAATATTTTGTGAATTTTATTTTTGCCGCTTATTTTGCTTTTGACAAGTAAAAATACTTGACAAAGCCGGCGGCTTAGAGTATACTATCAAAGTCGAGTCAATTGTGTCGAGGTAGGATTATGTCAGCGGAAGAAATTTTTGAACAGCGTATGCGTTTGGGCCGGCTGTTTGACATTTACGGCAGCTTGCTTACGGACAAGCAGCGCGCCTGCCTGAGCTTATATTTTTACGACGATTTATCCTTGAGTGAAATTTCCGAGGAGCTGGGCGTTTCCCGTCAGGCTGTGCACGACCTGCTTAAAAGAGTGGAGCAGATTCTGGAGCGTTACGAGCTGGCTTTGGGCGTGCTGGCGCAAGAGGAGGCGCTGCACCAAAAGCTGCACGAGGTTATGGGCCTTTTGGGCTGTGACGATAGAGAGAAAAAAGACGAAGCCGTCAGGATTCTGCAAAAAATCTGCGGCGAAGGTAGGTAAAAGAGATGGCGTTTGAAAGTTTATCCGAAAGATTACAAAATGCGTTAAAGATGTTTCGCGGCAGCGGCAAGCTGACGGAAGAGGATTTAAAGGCTCCTCTGCGCGAGGTGCGCATGGCTTTGCTGGAGGCCGACGTAAACTTTAAGGTGGTTAAGGATTTCGTTTCCCGCGTGAAGGAGCGCGCTTTGGGCTCCGAGGTCAGCGAGGGGCTGAACCCGCACCAGCAGATTATTAAAATCGTCAACGAGGAATTGATAGAGCTTTTGGGCGGCACGCAAAGCAAGCTGGCCGTTGCTCCCAAGCCGCCGACCGTCATTATGTTGGTGGGCCTGCAGGGCGCAGGCAAGACTACGACCGCCGGCAAGCTGGCCAATTATTTAAAGCGCAAAAAGAAAAGACCCCTGCTGGTTGCAGGCGACGTTTACCGTCCCGCCGCAATTACCCAGCTGCAGGTTTTGGGCGAGCAGCTTAACGTGCCCGTGTTTACCATGGGCGACAAGGTTTCTCCTGTAGAAATTGCGCAGAAATCCTTGGAAAAGGCGCATAGCCTGGCATGTGATACGATTATTATCGATACCGCAGGCCGTTTACATATTAACGAAGAGCTGATGGACGAGCTGCGCAATATTAAAGGCGCGGTTAATCCGCAGGAAATTCTTTTGGTTGTCGACGCGATGACCGGTCAGGACGCCGTAACCGTTGCCGAAAGCTTTAACAGCGAGCTGGGCATCGACGGCTTAATCGTGACTAAGCTGGACGGCGACGCCCGCGGCGGCGCAGTGCTGTCCGTGAAGGCCGTAACCGGCAAGCCGGTGAAATTGATTGGTTTGGGCGAAAAGCTGGACGCTTTGGAGCCCTTCCATCCCGACCGTATGGCTTCCCGTATTCTGGGCATGGGCGATATCCTGACTCTTGTGGAAAAAATTCAGTCCACTACCGATTTGGCCAAAGCGCTGGAGATGGAAAAAAAGCTGCGCAAGGATGAATTTACCTTAGAGCAGTTTTTGGACCAGATGCAGCAGGTGAAGAAGCTGGGCTCGCTGGAAACCATTCTGGGCTTGATTCCCGGCATGGGCGGCATCAGCCAAAAGCTGAAAGAGGCCAAGGTGGACGAAAAGGAATTTGACCGCATCGAGGCCATCATTCGCTCCATGACGCCGAAAGAAAGGCGCAATCCTGATATCATTAACGGCAGCCCCAAACGCATCGCCCAAGGCTGCGGTATGCGCGTGCAGGACGTTAATAAGCTTCTGAAAAATTTTGAAGAAAGCAAAAAGATGATGAAGCGGATGCAGGGTATGGCTAAGTTTGCTTCCAAGGGCGGCTTTAAGCTTCCCTTTGGACACTAATAAAAAAGTCCCATGTTGTGCAAGATTAGTTTAAGGAGGTGAAAATCAACATGGCAGTAAAAATTCGTTTAAAACGTATGGGCGCTAAAAAAGCTCCTTTTTATCGTATCGTTGTAGCAGACGCTCGTTCTCCTCGTGACGGCAGATTCATCGAATCCATCGGTTATTACGATTCCACCGTTAATCCGGCTAACGTAAAAATCGACGCAGAAAAAGCTGTGGACTGGATGTCCAAAGGCGCGCAGCCGACCGATACCGTTAAGAACCTGTTCAGCAAAAATGGCATTATGAAACAATTTGCTGAAGCTAAAGCAGCAAAATAATTTAGAGGGGCGTGAGCTACATGAAGGAATTGGTAGAAGTAATGGCCAAGTCTCTTGTAAGTAATCCCTCTGCAGTTGCAGTGGAGGAGGAAATTACCGGAACAACTACGGTACTCCGCCTCCATGTCGCTTCTGAAGATATGGGTAAAGTTATCGGAAAACAGGGCCGCATCGCCAAAGCTATCAGAACCGTGATGAAAGCAGTGGCAACCCGCGAAAATGTAAAGGTTATTGTCGAGATTATATAATTGAGGATGGTATAACTATGGATAAAATGACTGTAAGGGTTCCTGTTGCTGTCAAAGCGAAAGTGACTGAAGATTTAAAATTGAAAATTATTGGAGATCTCCAAAACACTATAAAGAATATGGAGCTTGATCTGGAGCAATTTGAATTCCAGGCCAAAAAGGCTTTGCATCAGGCTGCCAACGATTTGAGCATGCTGCCGGCTTTGCGTGAGCAAATCGACATCGAAAGACAAAAACGCACCGCCGCTAAAGCGGAAGCCGAAGCCAAGCTGAAAAGAGCCGAAGCTTTGGAAATGGGCGCCGAAATCGGTCACGGTACTTTAGAGCGTACTGTGGAAATTACCGTGGGCACCAATATCGATGCTTTGATGGGCGCGGAAATTCTTACGGAAGACGGCAAGATTATCGCCTTCCGCGAGTGATCCATGAATAACCAAATAGTAATTGGCAAAATCGTCGCTCCGCACGGTGTGCGGGGCGATATTCGTATTCTGCCATTGACTGAAAAGCCGGAACAATTTTTAGAGCTGGATTATTTATTGCTGGCGGACGGACGCAGGCTGACGCTGAAGCACGCCCGCTTTCACAAGCGCATGGTGCTGGCGACAGTTGCGGAAATAAATTCGATGAATGAAGCGGAGCTGCTGCGGGGCCAGGAGGTTTTGATTAACTCCGACGATTTGCCGGAGCTGGAGGAAGGGCAATTTTATGTGGCCGACCTTATCGGGCTGCCGGTTTACGACGAGCAGGGTGCGCAGATCGGAACCTTTAAGGACGCTTTGACTACGGGCAGCAACGACGTGTACGTTATCGCCGTGCCCGGCGCGAAGGATATTCTGCTGCCGGCGCTGAAAATTTACGTTAAAGAAATCAATCCGGAGGAAAAACGCATTGTGGTAACGCTGCCGGAATGGGTTGACGAAGCATGAAATTTTTATTTGTAACCTTATTTCCGGAGCAGATAGAGCAGGCGGCGAGCCACAGCATTCTGCAGCGGGCGCAGGCCAAGGGCTTAATCGATATCAGCTGCGTCAACCCCCGCGACTTTACTCACGACGTACACCGCACGGTGGACGACACGCCTTTCGGCGGCGGCGCGGGCATGGTGCTGAAGCCGGAGCCCATGGTGGCGGCTATCCGCAAGGCCAAGGAGCAGCTGCCTAACGCGCGGGTTATCGCCATGTGTCCCGGCGGGCGCACGCTCAAGCAAAGCATTGTGGAGGAGTACGCGGCCTGCGGTCAGGATTTGATTTTCGTCTGCGGCCATTACGAGGGCTTCGACGAGCGCATTTTTCATTGGGTGGACGAAAAGCTTTCCATCGGCGATTATGTGCTGACGGGAGGCGAGCTGCCGGCGCTGGTGGTTATGGACGCCGTGGCCCGTTTTATTCCGGGAGTTTTGGGCAAGCTGGCCAGCGCCGAGGAGGATTCTTTCAGCACGGGCATTTTGGAATATCCCCAGTACACGCGGCCAGTGGATTTTGAAGGGTTGACGGTGCCGGAGGTGCTGCGCGGCGGCAACCACGCTTTAATCAACAGCTGGCGCTTGCAGGAGGCGCTGAAAGCCACTTATTTTATTCGCCCCGATTTATTGACGGCTGAGCAGAAGCGGCTTATCGACGGCAAACTGCCTTATAAAATGAAAAAGTCCGAGCGCAAATTCTGGGAGGAGCTGCGCGGTAAAATCGCGGCGGCTAAGGAGCTGCGCACTGAAGAAAGCGCAGCGTCAGCGAACGCAGAGGAGGGAGAAAATGGCTGAATTATATGTGGGACTGGTCCACTATCCTATTTATAATAAGCGGATGCAGGTTATTGCCAGCGCCGTAACTAATTTTGACATTCACGATATTTCCCGCACCTGCCGTACCTATAATGTGCAGCGCTATTATATTATTCATCCCCTGGAGCCACAGAAGCGCATTATCAGCAAGATTATCGACTACTGGCAGCGGGGCTACGGAAAAATTTATAACCCGGACAGGGCCGACGCTTTGGCGCGGGTCTGCTGGCTGGAGGATATTGCCGCTGCCGCTGCGGATATCGAGGAGCGTACGGGCAAGCGTCCCTATATTGTCACTACCGACGCCCGCGTTTATCCCAATACCGTGACCTACAGCTTTATGCGCAGGCAGCTGCAGGAGGGCGACCGTCCCGTGCTGCTTTTGTTCGGCACGGGCTTCGGCATCGAAGCGGAAACGATGAAAAGCTTTGATTTTATTTTAGAGCCTGTGTACGGCCCCTGCGATTATAATCATCTGTGCGTGCGCGGCGCGGCGGCCATTATTTTGGACCGCCTGGCAGGCGAGGACTGGTGGGAAAAGCCTTGATATAGTTTAGCAATCTATTAGAAAATTGAGAAGAATAAAAAAATTCTCTTGCTCTTAGTCGCACTTTATGATAGGATATGTAACAAGGAGATATGCGTATATGTCTACTGCCGTAAACCAATATCCTGAAAGATTTTTAACGTATCTGACAGTTGAAAAAAATTGCTCGCCGCTGACAGTGTCTAATTATCGCAAGGACTTGACTGCCTTTGCGGATTTTTGGGAGCAGCGGCAAAAGAGAGTTTTATTATGGGAGCGGGTAGGAGCCTTGGATATCCGTGCTTATTTGGCGTATTTAAATGATAAGCAGTATGCCAAACGCACAGTTGCCCGCAGAATATCGGCTTTGCGTTCCTTTTACAAATATTTGGTAAGAGAAAATATTTTAGAATCCAGTCCTATAGATAAGATACGTTCTCCTAAGCTTGATAAGAAGCTGCCCTCTTTTTTGGATGAAGCAGAAGTCAGCGAACTTTTGGAGCTGCCGAACGACGGGGCTTTAGGCTGTAGGGATCAGGCTGTTTTAGAGCTATTGTATGCTACAGGCTGCCGCGTGTCCGAGCTGGTCGGATTGACGATGGCTCGTATCGATTTAGGAAACAGATACGTCATTTTATTAGGCAAAGGTAATAAGGAAAGATTGGTACCGCTGGGGCATAAATGCTGTGACGCGCTGAGTCGCTATTATACAATACGCGCTATGCTGATGCAAAAATATCAGGCAGCCGGGCATGACTATGTTTTTGTTAATAGCAGAGGCGGAGCTTTGACTGACAGAAGTGTGCGCCGTATTCTAGATAAGTATATTTCCCAATTGGCCATTCGCAAAAATGTCAGTCCGCATACAATTCGACATTCCTTTGCTACCCATCTATTAGCTCACGGCGCGGATTTACGCGCAGTACAGGAGCTTTTGGGGCACGCTAATTTGGCTACGACACAGATTTATACACATATAACGACGGAGAGGATAGCCGCTGTCTACAGGCAAAATCATCCCAGAGCGTAACGAGAACAGGAGGGGTTCTTTATGGTGCTGTTAGAGAAAACAAGAAAAATCAATAAGCTGCTGCAAAGTGGAGATAAAGTAGAATTTAATGCTATTGCTAAGCTGCTGCGTGACGTTATTGCGGCCAATACTTATATTGTTGGGCGTAAGGGCGGCGTTAAGGGTTATGCTCTGATTCATGAGTTTGAATGCGATATTATGCGCGAGCAGGTGCTGGATGATAAGCGTTTTCCTGAGGATTATCTTGACTTTATTATGAGTGTTAAGGAAACCGTGGCTAATATTCCGCATCAGGATCAAAACTGCTCATTTGTAGCTGCGACTAAATGTATTTTCAAAGATAAAATGACTACCGTTGTGCCTATTTATGGTAAGGGTGAGCGTATTGGAACGCTTATCATCGCTAAATACAATGGAAAATTTACTGATGAGGATTTGCTGTTAGCCGAATATGCGGCGACGGTTTTAGGCGTAGAGATTTTACATGACCGTGAAGCGCGTGTGGCAGATGAAATTCGCAAGAGAGCTATGGTTCAGATTGCATTTTCTACGCTGTCCTATTCTGAATTGGAAGCTATCGTTAATATTTTAGGCGAGCTTAATGGCAATGAAGGCTTGCTGGTCGCTTCTAAAATTGCTGATCGCGTAGGCATTACTCGCTCTGTCATTGTTAACGCTTTGCGTAAATTTGAAAGCGCAGGTTTGATAGAAACTAAATCCCTGGGCATGAAGGGCACATATATACGTGTGCTCAATGAGCTGCTGTTTGAAGAATTGAAGAATAAATAGAATATTTATTAATCAAATAATTTATAGTCTTTTAGTTAGCCAGCATTTAAGAACGCTGGCTTTTCTTATTTTGCAGCAAAATCTTAGGGGAATGAACATTCAATGTTTAGCCGCAGGCAGGTCATATATAAGGTCTGATTTTTCTCGTCAGGCCCCAAGATTTATTAGAGAACCATTTATTTTTCGATTTTGAAAAGCATATCCATGGGACGGTCGGGGACGGGTTTTATGGGCTTGCTGCCCGCCGCGGGCATTTCGTCTACGTTTAAAACGATGCGTCCGCATTTGCGCTCGTAATCGTCGACGACCCATTTTAAAATTTGTTCGATTTCTTTATTGACGGAACGGCCGTTATTTTTGGCTATATGCTTCATCTTATTCATAATGATGGGGTGAATACGCAGAGTAAAGCGCGCTTCTTCCATTTTACTATCCCTCCAAATTTCAGCTTACTTCTTATTATAGGCAATCTGCGGGATTTGTGCAAGCCTTAAGCTGTGGACGCATGGGCTTCACATACTTTTTAAGACGGAAAGAATCATTGTGTGGTATAATGTTGTACACAGGGATTCGCGAGCCGCAAGGAGAAGCGAGAGCTGATGTACAACATATGCCATTGCGGCAAAATAGATTTCAAAACCTACAATACAGGAGGTCAATATGAATTTGGAAATAAATAAAATTTATCACGGCTTTAAGGTAGTGCAAAGCAGCGTGGTCAACGAGGTGCATTCCCTTGTTTATTTAATGGAGCATGTGCAGAGCGGCGCGCGACTGCTGTATTTAGCTAACGACGATGATAACAAGGTGTTTTCCGTCGCCTTCCGCACGCCTCCCGCCGACGATACCGGCGTAGCGCATATTTTGGAGCACTCCTCTTTATGCGGCTCGCGCAAATATCATCTAAAGGAACCCTTTGTAGATTTAGTCAAGGGCTCGCTGAACACTTTCCTAAATGCCATGACCTATCCAGATAAAACTGTTTATCCCGTTGCCAGCCGCAACGCCAAGGATTTTCATAATTTGATGGACGTTTATCTGGACGCGGTGTTTTATCCTTTGCTTTACGAAAATAAATATACGCTGCGCCAGGAGGGCTGGCATTATAATCTGGAAAGCCCGGAGGGAGAGCTGAGCTACAACGGCGTTGTTTATAACGAGATGAAGGGCGTTTATTCTTCTCCCGACGCTTTTTTGGAAAACGAAGCGATGAAGGCGCTGTTCCCCGATACTTGCTACCGCTTTGAGTCCGGCGGCTATCCGGACGCGATTCCGCAGCTGACGCAGGAGCAGTTTGAAGCCTTCCATAAGGCTTATTACAGTCCGGAAAATTCCTTTATCTATTTGTACGGCGATATGGATATCGACGCCACGCTGGCCTATCTGGACGCGGAATATTTGTCGCATTTTAGCAGAACGGGTCAGGTGCATTCCGAAATTCCTCTGCAGCAGCCTTTGGCGCGGACGGCGGAAGTGGAAGCCTTCTATCCCGTGGATGCAGAGGAGGACTGCAAGGGTAAAACCTATCATGAATTGTCCATAGTTACCGGTAAAGCTGTGGATTTACAGACCGGTATGTCCTTGCGTTTGCTGGAAGCAGTATTATTGGAAAGCGAATCCTCTCCCTTGCGCCGCGCTTTGCTGGCGGCGGGCGTAGGGCAGAACATCAGCGGCAGCTATACCGGCAGCTTACAGCAGCCTGTGTTCAGCATCCGCGCCGCGGGCAGCGAAAAGGATTTACGCGATAAATTTATCAGCGTGATTTATAAAACCTTGCAGGATTTGACGATTAACGGCATCGATAAAAAGCTGCTGGAGGCGTCGCTGAATTCTACGGAATTTAAGCTGCGCGAGTCTGATTTTGGGCCTTATCCCAAAGGCTTGATTTACGGTTTGGGCGTGCTGGATACCTGGCTGTACGGCGGCGACCCGATTGAGGGCCTGCGCTACGAGCAGGCTTTGGCCGCCATGCGCCAGGGCTTGGCCAGCAATTATTATGAAAGCCTGATTGAAAATTATCTGCTGGATAATACGCATAAGGTTATCGTGACGCTGCTGCCCCAGCCGGGCAAGGAGGAGGCCGACCAGGCTGCCGCCGCGAAAAAAATGCAGCGGTTGAAGGCAAGCATGACGCAAGAGCAGCTGGCGCAGTACGCTGCCGAATGCGCCGAGCTGCACCGCTTACAGGCTGAACCTGACAGCGAGGAAGCCCGCGCTTCCATTCCCATTCTGCAGCGCAGCGATATCCGCCGTCAGACGGAGCGGATTGCAAAAGTGGAGGAGGGTGAAGCCAATCAGCGTTTGGTTTTCGTTCCTGCCGTTACCAATAAAATTGCTTATACTAATTGGTATTTCGATATCAGCGGCGTACCGGCGGCGCAGCTGCCCTTATGCTTCCTGCTGTCCGACGTTTTGGGCAAATTCAATACAAAGCGTTACAGCTATCAGGAGCTGTCTACTTATGGCATTATGTACACCGGCGGCATTACCTTTAACGTGCGCGCCGTTTCCGAGGCGGAAAACGCGGACGCTTACCGTTTATATTTCAGCGTGAAGGCCAAAGCTTTGCTGCAAAATCTGCCCCATGTTTTCGATTTGCTGCAGGCCATCGGTACGGAAAGTTTGCTGAACGATGTGCAGCGCTTCCAGGAGCTGCTGGCAGAAATCAAAACCGATTGGGACGATGAATTTTTCAATCGCGGGCAGACTGTCGCTATTGCGCGTTTATATTCCTACTGCGCGGCGGGCGCTCGCGCCAACGAGCAGGATCAGTTCAGCTATTATCAATTTTTGAAAAAGCTCAGCGATAATTTTGCCGAGCAGGGCGCTGCTGTTTTGCAGCAGTTGCAAAGCTTGCTGGCGCTGTTTTTCCAAAAGAGCCGCTTTACGCTGTTCTATTCCTGCGACGCGGAGGATAAGGAGCAGGTGAAGGCGCAATGTTTGGACTTTGCGGCTCAGTTGCCGGAGGCTCCCGTAGCCGTCGCACCGGAATTTTTGCCTGTGCCAGGGCATAACGAGGGCATCACCACGGCGGGCAAGGTGCAGTATGTGGCGGCAGGCGGCAGCTTTGCCAAATTTGGCCATAAGTATACCGGCGCTATGCGGGTGCTGGAAACCATTTTGCGGTACGAATATCTGTGGACGAAGATTCGTATTCAGGGCGGCGCTTACGGCGCAACGGCTCGTTTTGAGCTGAACGGCCTAGGCGTTTTCGCTTCTTACCGTGACCCGCAGCTGGCAAAATCTTTGGAGGCCTACAAGACGCTGCCTGCTTGGCTGCAAACGGTGGAATTTCCTGCCCGCGAGCTGGATAAATACGTTATCGGCACCATCAGCGGTATGGATACGCCATTGACCAACAGTATGCGTTTGGACCAGGCGGCGCTGCAATATTTGAAGCAGATTCCGGAAGAGCTGCGTCAGCGTATCCGCGACGAGGTGCTGGACGTGACTAACGCCGATTTGCAGGCCTTGGGCAAGGTAGTGGAGGATATGCTCAGCGACGGCTTGCTGTGCGTTGTGGGCGGCAAGCAGCCCATCGAAGCCAATAAAGACAAGTTTACGGCTATTATCAACAGCTGAATAAACAAAATAAATGTTTCCCCTAGCGTTTCACGATAGGAAACAAACGCTGTTTCCACCTATATGAATACATAAAAATAAAAAGCGTACCCTAAGTTCTGCATGGATAAGCAGAGTAGGGTACGCTGATTTTTTTATGCCAGTGCGCCGCGCTTGGCAGCGTCGATAAGCTCTTGGTAAGCTTTATAAACGGCGCTGTTATAGCAGGTCAGGATAATTTTCATGGCATAGTCGGGATTATTGTTGAGCCATTGGGTTACGGTCAGCAGCGCAATGCGTGCCGCTTCCTCCACAGGATAGCCGTAAGCGCCGGTGGAAATGGCGGGAAAGGCGATGCTGTGCAAATGGTATTCCCTGGCCAGGTTAAGACTATTGCGGTAGCAGTCGGCCAGCTCCAGGCGTTGGCTGACCTTGCCTGCGTAAATGGGGCCTACAGTGTGGATAACGTAGCGGGCAGGCAAGTTGTAGCCGAAGGTAATTTTTGCTTCGCCCGTCCGGCAGCCGTTCAGAGTTTTGCATTCGGCTAACAGCTGCGGCCCGGCAGCGCGATGAATGGCTCCGTCCACACCGCCGCCGCCTAAAAGCGAGCTGTTGGCGGCGTTGACGATTACGTCGCAGTCCAGCGTGGTGATGTCGCCGCGCCACAGCGAAACGCCGCTTTTTAAAGGCTGCTGCTGCGCGTTTTGCAGAAGCTCCCGCAGCATTTTCTTTTGCAGCGTAACGGGAGCAGGGGACTGGGGGTTAAAGACGATACCGGCAATTCCTTCCATTTGCAGAATGGCTTCGCAATAATTTATTAAAGGCCGGGCTATAGTGTTCGCTGTATCGCAGCCGCCGACGGCGTCCGCACTGGAATAAGCGGCTGCATAAACTAAATCGTCTTCCGCCGTATGGGTTAAAATACTGATTTGGCCGCCCGCAGCATTGGGCACAACGGGAATCAATATTTCAGCGTCCTCCTGCATAATATTGCTGACGGCCTGTAGCAGCGCGGTTAGATTGCGGGTGCTTTGCTCTGCGGCATAAGCGTTCTGTGCGCTGGCGATAATATCTTTAATAGGATGCGACATAAAAATTTTTCTCCTTTATTTTACTTATCATTATTGTAGCGCATAATTCTTTGAATAGCAAGAAAGCAGCTCTTGATAGAGCTGCTCTGGATAGTTTTGATATAAGTATGACGTCACTATAATGCTATTATGCAGTTGTTTTACACTCAAATAGCTTACAGCATACGGAAAACGGAGATAACCTTACCCAATACCTGAATATTGTCGGAGCCTACGATGGGCTTATACTTATCGTTTTCCGGCTGCAAGCGCACGCTGCGCAGTTCGCGGAAGTAACGCTTAACCGTAGTTTCTTCGCCGTCGATTAAAGCGACTACGATATCGCCGTTATTAGCAAAATTCTGCTTGCGGGCTATAATATAGTCGTGATCCAAAATACCGGCGTTAGTCATGCTGTCGCCGCAAACGGAAAGCATAAATACGTCGTCGTCGCAGCCAATCAGGTCGCGGGGAATAGGATAAGTTTCTTCGATGTTTTCTACTGCTAAAATCGGTACGCCTGCCGTAACCTTACCAACTAACGGTACGGGAACCAACAGCTTATTTCTCCAGGCATCGCTTTCAGACATTAACTCCAAAGCGCGCGGTTTAGCTGCGTCGCGTTGAATAAAGCCAAACTCCTGCAATCTTTTTAAATGATTGTGTACGCTGGCGCTGGAAGATAAACCAACAGCCGCGCCAATTTCGCGTACTGCGGGAGGATAGCCCTTATGATTAATAAAATCGCGGACAAATTTCAAAATATTACGCTGACGCTCGGAAAGCATATCTTCGGTATAATTGCCATCAAAATCAGGGGGAAGCGCTTTTCTTCTGCCCATGTTCAGAACCTCCAATCAAGTGTTTATGATTTACTTTGCAGCTTCATTATAACAGATAAAACTAATTTCGTCAAACAGCAGTGTGATATAATATTTTACGTCCGATAATGTATATTATGTAAAATTTTCGCTTTTTCTCACAAACGATTTCCGCATTTGCGATAAATTACTCGCGCCAATCAATCAAGCAAATCAAAATTGCCATTTGTCGATATCTTTCATAATTTGCTCATCCGGCGCTGCGTCGCTTTTATGCGTATAAAATAACATACTGCCTACGTTATTAGACAAGGAAGCTAAACGCAGAAAATTAGTAAACTCAAAATCTTTTAACAGGCTTATTTTGCTGTTAATATTGATAACGGCTTTTTCTTGTCTAAAATCAAGGTCGTAGGAATAGTCCTTCAAGGAAAAATAATCGTTATTGTAACGCTTCAGATTTTCCAGGCTTTGCTGAAGGAAAAATTCTGTTTCCAGCTGATTGGTACGCGGCATTGCCAGCATTTCTTGAAAATCCTTGTCATTGATCCTAAAGCTGCAAGTGAACATCATGCTATCAAAGCTGCGCAGAATCTTACGAGTTTCTTCTTCCGCTTTAGCCTGCAATTTCGCTTGATAAGCTGCGTTTTCAGCCTGCTCTTCTTGCGACAGAATAACCACATCTGCCGCGCCGTCACCAGTGCCTGCTTCCGTATCTATTTCTGTGCTGTGAGCGGGAGCAGTATCTAAAATAGAAAATAAACCTACATAATCTAATTCACTGGCTATTTTCTGCATTGTCGGCAAAGATGCGGCCACAGTAAAGGTGCCTGCGGCTTCTTTTTCCTTGAACTGTATTTGACCGTAAAACCAGTCCTGCGGCAGCGTCATAGTTTTCTGTGCGGTAGCGTCCGTAAAGCTTACCGGTGCGGCAGCGTCAATCGGAGCCAGCGTTTTAAAGCCTTTGACGAACTTATTATGCGCTTGAGCAAAATATTTCAGCTTGCTTTTATCAATATCGTCAGGGTTGACATTTTCAACCTGCAGAGCTTTGGCTAAGGCTTCGCTTAATTTATTGCTGAATTTACCGGAGCTCATGCCTGCTTCTGTAGTTTTGCCGTTTTTAGAATAGGTCTTAGATGTGTTGTCCTGCTCTACATCAGCTGCGTCGTCGTCCGCTTGCGTTTCTGCTAGCGCTTGCTCGTCGATAGTTACCGTAGATAACATATACAGCCGGTCGTTAGCGGATAACAGGCTGGTATCCACGGCTACCAGGTCTTGATTTTGCTTATATAAATAAGAAATATTTATAACATTTCGTCCGCTGATTTTACTTACGCTAATAATCGGCTTTAGCTTTTGCAGCTGTTCTTTAAGAACAAGCTGCTGCTGCGGCAAAAGATTATTTTTATTTTCATGAGCCGCATAACGCTCCATATCGACAAGAAGACTGGGAACGGTGCGCACATCCAGCTGCGAGCGCTGCAGCAAAGCCATCTTCTCGTACTGCTTGACAAAATAATCTGTACTGAATTTTTCGCCTAGGATACTTTCCATTTCATCGGCAGTATAATAGTTTATTAAATGCACGCTGGTTTGGTCCATGCGCTCCAGCTTAGCTAAGGACGCCGAGCTGAAGTTGGAATAAGCGTACAGCTTACTGCTGGCCATTTTGTAGAACGGCTCTTTATCCTGAACGCTGTAGCCCGCTTGTAAATTATCATAGGCCCAGGCCTGACTGGCGCATAGAACAAGCGCTGCTGCTAACGCCGCACTTTTTTTCATTGTCAACCCTCCCCGTAGATTACTGTTTTATTTATGATAAACGATATTCACCATGACGCCGCTGTCCAAATTGCAGGCATTGGCTTCGTCCGTATCGATATGCACCTCGTCGGCGTGCTTTACGCCTGCGCGTACTAATACGTTATGCAGCGTCAGGCTGCGTTCGCCCTCCGTTTGGATATCTACAATATCGCCGTCCTTAAGGCCGTACTTAGCGGCAGTTTCAGGATAAAGATGTACGTGACGGGCTGCAATAATAATGCCTTCTTTAAGCTCCAGCTCGCCTGCCGGGCCAATAAGCTTAGCGCCTGCCGAGCCTGCGATGTCGCCGCTGTTGCGAATAGGCGCGTTCAGCCCTACCTTGCGGGCGTCGGTCAGAGAAAGCTCGATTTGAGTTTCCGGACGCAGCGGGCCGATAACGCGCAGCTTCATAGAATCCTTGGGAGTTACCATAGTAATCTGTTCTTCGGAAGCATATTGGCCGGGCTGGCCAATGGCTTTTTTAGGATGCAGCTCGCTGCCCTTACCGAAAAGAATATCCATATGCTCGCGGCACAGGTGCGCATGACGGGCGCTGACGCCCAAAACAATTGGAAATTGCATGTATCTCACCTCGTATAAATTTTATCAGGATAACTATAGTATATCATAAAAATATCTTTATATGTTGCTTACAAAATAAAATTAGCATATTCTTCACACCAAGAAGCGATTTTGCGACAGTCTATGGACAAGCGGACGCTGATAGCGTATACTAAAGAAGCATAAAAGCGAGGCAAATGCGCCTATTTATAGATGAAGGACGGTAGAAATATGGACGGACAAGCCTATTTACAGCTTTTGCAGCAGCGGCTCCAGCGCTATTTTGACCGCAAGCCTGCGCCGGAAGAGCTGCCCTTTGCTCTCGTTGCGGAGCTGAACGCGGCGGACGAGGGCTATTTTATTGTGCCAAGCATTAAAACCTACAGCGTGCAGCATAACGAATATCTTTATGTGCAGCGCTTTGAGCAGCCGCTAACTATGGCTATGGCACAGCCCTATTTAAATTATCTGCGCCAAAAAATGCAGAATTTAGTTACGACTACGGAGCATATGAACAGCCTGTTCGCTTTAGTTCTTGTTTGTGAAAATGGTTTGGAGCCATCGGTGCAGCAGGAGCTGACTAATTTTAAATATCACAAGGACTATTGCTTTTCCCTCAAGGGGTGGTCGGACCTGGCCGTATTTATTGCAGACCTGCCGAACCGGCAGCTTTCATATAATAAGGCCGGACGCAAAACTGCCGCTTATTTCGATTTTCCTCATTAATATATAGTTCCAGCTGTTAGGAAGATATTTCTGTATCTATCTTAACAGCTTTTTGGTTTTCTCTCACTCCGGTATTTTTGTTTCAAGACTTTCTGACTATTTCGTTGACAAAACGCTGAAATATGCTATACTATTGCTATATTTGGCACAATATATAGTGCTGATATGCTCTTATTTTTCTCATAACTTTATTTGCAAAGACGCAAAGAAAAAGAAAGGATGTTGTTTATGAGTGGTTTTATGTTATTAGTAGGCTCAATGATCATTTTCTTCATTGCCTACACTGTTTACGGCGCCTGGCTGTGCAAGCAATGGGGCATCGACCCCACGCGCAAAACGCCGGCTGAAAGATTACGCGACGATGTTGACTACATGCCTACCCCTCCGGCAGTGCTGATGGGTCACCATTTCTCCTCTATCGCAGGCGCAGGCCCTATCGTTGGCCCCATTACCGCAGCTGTATTCGGCTGGGTCCCTGTTATGCTGTGGATTTTATTCGGCAGCATTTTCTTTGGCGGCGTACATGATTTTGGTTCTTTGTTCGCTTCCGTTCGTTTTGACGGCAAAACCATCGGCCAAATCATCGAAGCTACCTTGGGCAAGAGCGGCAAGTTCCTCTTCTCCATTTTCGCTTATGTAACGCTGCTGGTAGTAATCGCTGCTTTCGCCAATATCGTAGCCGCTACCTTCGTAGCCAGCCCGCAGGCTGCTACCGCTTCCATGCTCTTTATCGTGTTGGCCGTAGCCTTTGGCTTGGCAGTATACCGCGGCGGCCTGAGCTTTAAAATCGGCACCGTAGCCGGCGTTATCCTGCTGGTGGTGTGCATCGCTTTGGGCAACATGTTCCCGCTGGTTTTGACCAAAAACACCTGGGTTTGCATTCTGATGGCCTACATCTTTATCGCTTCTATCGCGCCTGTATGGATTCTGCTGCAGCCCCGCGATTATCTGAACTCCTTCCTGCTGTATGCCTGCATCGCTTTCGCATTGCTTGGCATTATTTTGTATCAGCCCACCATGCAGCTGCCTGCAATCACTACCTTTGATCCCTCCGGCAATGGCAGCAATCCCATGTTTCCCATGTTGTTCGTAACCGTTGCCTGCGGCGCTATTTCCGGCTTCCACTCCCTGGTATCCTCCGGTACTACATCTAAGCAGCTGGACAGCGAGGGCAACGCCCGCTTGATCGGTTATGGCTCCATGCTGCTGGAAGGTGTGCTGGCCGTTGTTTCCGTTGTAGCCGTTGGTTATGTAGGCGGCGACAAGCTGACTGAATTGCTCAAAGCCGGCGGCCCGGTAAACGTATTTGCTGACGGCGTTGGTACTTTCATGACTACTTTGGGCTTCTCCTTCGGCGTAGCTAAAGGCTTTGTGGCTCTGACCATTTCCGCATTCGCTATGACTACTCTGGATACCTCTACCCGCTTGGGCCGTTTTATCTTCCAAGAGCTGTTCACCAAAATTGAAGCTGAAAGCGGCGCAGCTAAAGGCAGCATGCTGACCAATCCGTATGTAGCAACCGCTATTACCGTTGTACTGTCCGGTTATATGTCCTTGGGTTCTTACCTGACTATCTGGCCGATTTTCGGCGCTGCTAACCAGCTGTTGGCTGCTCTATCCCTGTTGGCTGTTGGCGTATGGCTGAAGAGCGTGGGTAAAAACAATCTGATGGTTGTTATCCCCATGATCTTTATGTTCTGCGTAACGCTGGTGGCTCTGGTGCAGATTATCGCCGCTAACATGGCTGCGCATATCATCACCGCCGCTCTGGGGACTGTCCTCTTTATTCTGGCTATCGCCCTCTTCTTCACCGCTCGCAAGAGCTTGTTCGGAAGTTCTAAAGCGTAAGGGAAAAATTATAATCAAAAATTTAGCTCCCGTTTCGTTATGAAGCGGGAGCTTTTGTATGTACAAAAATATTATTTATTTGCTCAAATACTCGTCGATAGCAGCGGCAGCCTTCTTGCCTGCGCCCATAGCCGAAATAACGGTAGCAGCGCCGGTAACGATATCGCCGCCGGCAAAAACACCGGGGATAGAGGTCGCCCCTGCCGCGTCGGCTACGATATTGCCGCGCTTGTTGACCTCCAAATCGGGAGTGGTATCCTTAATCAGTGGGTTAGGCCCCTGGCCGATAGCCATAACCACCATATCCACGTCCAGCACGTATTCGCTGCCGGGGATAGCTACGGGACTGCGGCGGCCGCTGGCGTCAGGCTCGCCCAACTCCATTTTTACGCATTGCAGGCCCTTTACCCAGCCCTTATCGTCGCCGACAATGGCTACAGGATTATTCAAAAGGCGCAGCTCGATGCCTTCTTCTTCGGCGTGGCCGATTTCCTCTTTGCGGGCGGGCATTTCTTCCTTGCTGCGGCGGTAAACAATGTAAACTTCTTCCGCGCCCAAGCGCTTGGCAGTACGCGCAGCGTCCATAGCCACGTTGCCTGCGCCAACGATAGCGGCGCGCTTGCCCACATAGACGGGGGTCGCTACATGGGGGAATTGATAAGCCTTCATCAAATTTACGCGGGTTAAAAATTCGTTGGCCGCATAAACGCCGTTTAAATTTTCTCCGGGAATATTCATAAAGTGCGGCAGGCCTGCGCCGGTGCCAACGTAAACGGCGTTGAAGCCTTCCTCCTCCATCAGCTCTTTGATAGTGAAGGTGCGGCCGATAACGGCGTTGACCACAATCTTCACGCCCATTTGCTTGAGCGCGGCAATTTCGTGCTGCACAATTTCCTTTGGCAGACGGAACTGCGGAATGCCGTACATCAGCACGCCGCCGGGCGCGTGCAAAGCTTCAAACAGGGTCACGTCGTAGCCCAGCTTAGCCAAATCGCCTGCGCAGGTCAAGCCGCTGGGACCGCTGCCGACGATGGCTACCTTTTGGCCCTTGCGCTCCGGCAGAGGTTCGTCCACAGCGTCCAGTCCATGCTCGCGAGCGTAATCGGCTACAAAGCGCTCCAGGCGGCCGATAGCCACAGGCTCGCCCTTAATGCCCAAAACGCATTTGCCCTCGCACTGATTTTCCTGGGGGCACACGCGGCCGCAAACGGCGGGCAGCGTAGTTTTGCGTTTCAGAATCTTAAAGGCTTCGGCAAAATCTTCTTGAGCTACGGCGTGGATAAACGCCGGAATTTCTATGTTTACCGGGCAGCCCATCACGCAGCGCGGTTTGGGACAATTCAGGCAGCGCTGCGCCTCGTCCACAGCCATTTCCCTGGTGTAGCCAAGAGCTACCTCTTCAAAATTTTTATTGCGAACATTAGCCGGCTGCTCCGGCATCGGGTTTCTCATTCCTCCACGCATTTGCAATGACCTCCGCAGCTATATTCCAGTGCTTCCTGGTTCTTGTACATTTGCTGGCGCATTACCAGATTAGCAAAATCTACCTGATGCGCGTCAAATTCCGGCCCGTCGACGCAGGCGAATTTATTTTCTCCGCCTACCATGACGCGGCAGCCGCCGCACATACCGGTGCCGTCCACCATGATGGTGTTCAGGCTGGCGGTAGTTTTAACGCCGAAGGGTTTGGTTACTGCGGCTACGTTTTTCATCATAATAACGGGGCCGATAGCCAGAGTTAAATCGATTTTTTCGCCGGCCTCCAGCATTTCCCGCAGCGGGTCGGTAACGAAGCCCTTGCGGCCTGCGCTGCCGTCGTCGGTGGTAACGATCAGCTCGCCGCTGATGGCCGCCATTTTATCCTGCCAAATAACCAGGTCCTTATTACGCGCGCCGATAATAGCGATAACCTTATTGCCCAGTTCGTGGTATGCGCGGGCGATAGGATACACCGGCGCTACGCCGATGCCGCCGCCGACAACTACCACAGTGCCGAATTTGCCCATTTCCGACGGACGGCCCAAAGGCCCTACTACGTCCAGAATGTCGTCGCCTGCGTTGAACTCAGTGCACAGCTGCGTAGTGCTGTTGCCGATAGCTTGAATAATCAGCGTAATGGTTCCCTGCTCTCTGTCAAAATCGGCGATGGTCAGCGGTACGCGCTCGCCGTATTCGTCGGTGCGCACGATTACAAATTGTCCGGGCTGGCACTTATGCGCAACCAGCGGCGCTTCCACGACCATCTCGTAGACAGCGGGAGCGATATTTTCCTTGGTGATGATTTTTGCCATAATATTTCTCCTCGTATGATGCTCTTATTTATTGATAAGCCTTTGCGCGCAGGCTTCAGCCTCGGCGTAAATTTTTTCCTCGTCGAAGGTCAGCAGCCTGCCCTGCTCCACAACCTTTTTACCGGCGACAATAACCGTGTCCACATCGCTGCTGTTAGCTGCGTAAACCAGCTGGGACAGCTTGTTGTGGCGCGGGTACCAGTAGGGCTTGTGCATATCCCACAGCACAATATCCGCCAGCTGGCCTGCTTCCAAGCGACCCAGCTGCGCAAAGCCCAAGGTCTTAGCGCCGTCCTCCGTAGCCATCGCCCAGGCTTTGGACGCAGGCACTGCCAACGGATCGAAAGTAGTAGCCTTGTGCAGCATAGCTGCGGCACGGCATTCCTCCAGCATATCCAGATTATTATTGCTGGACGCGCCGTCGGTGCCCAGGCCAACGCAGATGCCTTTTTGCAGCATAGCCGCAACCGGCGCGATACCGCTGGCCAGCTTCAGGTTGCTCTGCGGATTGTGGGCTACGCGCACTTTTTTAGCGGCCATAATATCCATATCCTCGTCGGTCAGGTGTACGCAGTGAGCGGCGATAGTGCCCAGCTCGAACATGCCCAGGCTGTCCATCAGCTTGATGGGCGTTACGCCATGCTCCTTAACGCAGCTTTCCACTTCAAATTTTGTTTCGCACAGGTGCATTTGAATTTCCGCTTTGTGTTCCGCCGCTGCCTCAATAACCTTTTCCAGGTAAGGCACCGGGCAGGTATAGGGCGCGTGCGGGCCGTAGGTAACGCGAATGCGTCCGTTGTCGTAGCCCTGCCAGTTTTCAGCCAGCGTATTATTTTCCGCCAGTTTGACGTCTTTATCGGGAGCTACGCCTATAAGACCGCGGCACAAGTTGGCGCGAATGCCGGTTTCGGCGCAGGCGCGGGCCACGTCCTCCATAAAGGCGTACATATCGGCAAAGCAGGTCGTGCCGCTTTTCAGCATTTCCACGATGCCCAGCATAGCGCCCCAGTAAATATCGTTGGCGTTCATTTTGGCTTCAATGGGCCAAATCTGATTTTCCAGCCAGTCCATCAGCGCCATATCGTCGGCATAGCTGCGCAGCAGCGTCATAGAAACGTGGCCGTGGGTATTGACCATACCTGCCGTAGCCAGCTTGCCCTTGCCGTCGATAATTTCGGCGCCTTCCATATCCGCAGGCGTGTCTATGCCTACATAGGTAATTTTATCGTTCTCCACGGCAATGCACTGCATTTGCCCGTTGGTAGTATGTAAAAGCTCGATATTTTTAATCAGCAGCTTGCTCAAAATATCACTCCTTATTCTTCGCCCATTTGCCGTTTGGAATAATGCTGTTCGTAAAAGCTGTGCATTGCTGCGGCGTCGGCCTCGTCCAGCTCGTATACCTTGCCGCCGCAGCTGGAGCAGATAACGGCAATCTGCGCCGCCTTTTCCAAAATTTCGGCAACCACCAGCGCGTCGTCAAGAGATTTGCCCCAGCACACCGCACCGTGATTAGCCAGCAGCGCCGCCTTGCGTCCGGCCAAAGCCTTCACTGCGGCGTCGGCCAGCTCCTGCGTACCGGGAAAGGCATATTCGGCGCAGTTAACGCTGCCGCCGCAAATCTGCACAATGTCCTCGATGATGGCCGGAACAGGACGGCGCATGGCTGCTAAAGCGCTGGCATAAATACTGTGAGTATGAATTACGGCCTGGGCCTCAGGGCAGGCTGCATAAATTGCCACATGCAGCTTGCTTTCCGAAGACGGAATGCGCTCGCCGTCGACAACGCAGCCCGTATTATCCAGCAGCACTACGTCGCTGGGCGCTAAATGCTCGTAACCGCGCCCGGACGGCGTAATCGCGATGGTCTGCTGGCCTGCGCGGCAGCTGATGTTGCCCCAGGAGCCGGCGACCAAACGCTTTTCTATCAGCCTGTGCCCCATTTCCACGATAGCGGCACGGGCTTCGTTGGCAGATAAATACTTATCCATCATTATTCGGCGGCCAGATAAGCCTTTTGCTCCTCGGTCAGAGTATCGATGCCCGCGCCCATAGCGTGCAGCTTCAAGGAGGCAATTTCCGTATTCAGCTCTTCCGGCAGCACATACAATTTATTTTCCATAGCGCCCTTATGCTCCAGCAGATACTTCATAGCCAGGAACTGCATAGCGAAGGACAAATCCATAATTTCGATGGGATGGCCGTCGCCGCAGGCCAGATTTACCAAACGGCCCTCGCCCAGCAGATTCAGCTTGCGGCCGTCGGCCATGGTATAGGTCATAATATTTTTGCGCACCTCGTAAGGAGCAGCAACGGACAGCTCCTCCAGATGATGCTTATTGATTTCCACGTCAAAGTGACCGGCATTGCACATAACTGCGCCGTTCTTCATCACCTTCATATGCTCTTTGGTAATAACGTCCTTGCAGCCAGTTACGGTAACGAAAATATCGCCGTACTTAGCCGCCTCCTGCATGGGCATAACACGGAAGCCGTCGAATACCGCTTCGATGCCTTTAATGGGGTCGACTTCGGTAACGATTACGTTAGCGCCCAAGCCCTTGGCGCGCATGGACACGCCCTTGCCGCACCAGCCGTAACCGGCTACGACAACGGTTCTGCCAGCTACGGACAGATTGGTAGTGCGCATAATGCCGTCCCAGGAGGATTGACCGGTACCGTAACGGTTATCGAACAAATACTTGCAGTAAGCGTCGTTAACGGCAATCATGGGGAAAGCCAGATGACCGGCGGTAGCCAGCGCCTTCAAACGATGTACGCCGGTGGTGGTTTCTTCGCTGCCGCCCAGCAGCTTGCCAATCAAATCGCGGCGTTCGCCGTGCAGCATATTTACTAAATCGCCGCCGTCGTCGATGATCAAGTCGGGCTCTACCTTCAGGGCTTCGCGCAGATACATATCGTATTCTTCATTAGTGCAGGCGTGAGTTGCAAAAACGGTAACGCCGCTGTCAACCAGGGCTGCGGCAATCTCGTCCTGAGTGGACAAAGGATTGCTGCCGGTTACGACTACGTTCGCGCCGGCATTTTTCAGCACCAGCGCCAAATATGCGGTCTTAGCCTCCAAATGAATGGTTACGACCATATTCAAGCCTTTAAAGGGCTTCGTCTTGCTGTATTCCTCATTCAAAATATTCAGCAGGGGCATATATTCCTTGGCCCAGGCAATGCGCTGATGGCCTAAAGGCGCCAGCTTAATATCCTTAATGATGCTTTCCATGTACTAAAAATCCTCCTTGCTCTGCTTCTGCAGCTCTTGAATATTTTCTATATAGGGCGCGCGAATCACGCCATATTCAGTAATGATACCGGCAATCAGCTCCGACGGAGTTACGTCGAAAGCCGGGTTAAAAACGTCCACACCGGCTGGCGCAGTCTGCTCGCTGCGGAAGCTTTTGACTTCTTCGGCAGCCCGCTCCTCAATGGGAATCTGCTCGCCGCTGGTCAGCGTAAAATCAAAGGTGCTTACCGGAGCGGCAATATAAAAGGGAATGCCGTGAGCTTTGGCCGCCAAGGCCACGCCATAGGTTCCTATTTTATTAGCCGCGTCGCCATTGGCCGCAATACGGTCAGCACCCACAATCACGGCGTTGACGCCCTTGGTTTTCATAGTCCAGGCCGCCATATTATCTGTAATCAGCGTCACTGGCAAATCATCCTCTGCCAGCTCATAGGCTGTCAGCCGCGCGCCTTGCAGCAAGGGCCGCGTTTCGTCAGCGTAAACCATACGCAGCTTGCCCTGCGAATGAGCGGTGCGCAGTACGCCCAGGGCCGTGCCCCAGCCGCAGGTAGCCAAAGCTCCGGCGTTGCAGTGGGTCAGTACTACTGCGTCCTGCGGCAGCACGGCAGCGCCGTACTCGCCCATTTTTTTATTGCGGGCAATATCTTCGTTATAAATTTTGACAGCGGCTTTTTCCAGCTCGCCAATAATTTTATAGGGCGCGTAATCCTGCTCATGCAGCTTTACTGCCAGTTGGTACTGCTTATCTGCGGCCCAGGACAGGTTGACAGCCGTAGGCCGGGCGGATATAAGATCGGCGCGCACAGCGTTCAGCGCTCCTAAAAAGTCGGGCTTGTCGGCAAGCTGACGCGCACCCAGCACCATAGCAAAGGCGGCCGCAGCGCCGATAGCCGGCGCACCGCGAACCTCCAGCCGCTGAATCGCCAGCTTCACCCGCTCGTAATCGCGGCAGGCGATAAATATACATTCCTGCGGCAGATGGGTCTGATCTAACAGCTCCAGCACACCCTGCTGCCAATGCATCGTTTCTACCATCGCAGGCTCCTTACAGCTTAAAGCCGCCAAATTCCTTGAGCGCCTCGTGGCAGCCGCAGCTGGCTTCGGCAGGCTCGTTGTAAGCGATAAAGGCGGTAATCAGCTTTTCCATATTTTGAATACTCCTGCCCATGGCCTCCACTACCTCGCTGTGAGATAAGGGCGTAGGCGAAATTCCCGCCGCCATATTGGTAACGATGGAGCAGTTAGTATAGCACATTTCCGCCTCGCGGGCTAAAATAGCTTCCGGCATATTGGTCATACCAACGACATCGCCGCCCAGCATAGCGAACATTTTAATTTCAGCGGCGCTTTCAAAGCGCGGGCCTTCTGTAGCAACGTAAACGCCATGCTTATGAAAAGAAATATCGGTTTTTTCCAGGCATTTGATAACCTTTTCCCGCAGAGCCGGGCAGTACGGATAGGAAAAATCCGCATGCACCACGCCGCGCTCCGGCGTATCGTAAAAGGTATTGATACGGCTTTTAGTAAAGTCCAGCACATTGTCGCAAACGACAAAATGTCCGGCCTTCATTTCCGGATTAAGGCTGCCTACAGCGGTGGTTGCAAAAATTTCTTCGGTGCCCAAGCTTTTCAGCGCCCAAATATTAGCGCGATAATTTACCTTATGCGGCGGCGTTTTATGCCCCACTCCATGGCGGGTAATAAAAATCACCTGATTTCCTGCCATGTGGCCGATATTGCATAAGGCCTGACCATAGGGGGTTTCTACTATCTTTTGTTCAAAGCCGTTCAAGGCTTCGGGGCTGTAGATACCGGTACCGCCAATAATAGCAATTTTACGCATACTTAATCATCTTCCTCCGTTCTGTTTAAATGTTCTATAAGATCCAGTAAAGCTTCAGGGTCGTCGATAACGAAATCGGGAACGCCCTCCAGCAATACCTTGTCCAAAGCAAAGGCCGTATATTTGACGGCAGCCGTTACTGTACCGGCTGATCTGCCGCTCTGCATATCATAAGGGCTGTCGCCTACGCAAATGCATTCCTGCGGCTCCAGGCCCAACCGCTGGCAGCCCAAAAGTACGGGTGCAGGATGCGGCTTGCCAAATTCTGTGTCCAGCACTGTAACCTGAGCGTCAATATACTGCGACAAGCCCAAACAATCCAGCCCTCGCTGCAGCATGGGCGGCTTTTTGGACGTAACTACGGCTATTTTAAAGCCGCGTTTTTTTAAAGCGGCCAGCAGCGCCTTCACGCCGGGAATAGGCTCGATCATTGTGTCGTGATGCTCTTTGTTGAACCAACCGTAAGTGGCTCGCAGCTCCTCCAATTTATCAGGAGCATTCGTCAGCACAATAAAGGCGTCGGCCAAGGGCAGGCCGATAGTGTTGATAATGGCCTCTCGCGCGGGCTTTACTCCTAAAATTTTTTGGCAGCTGTATTCAAACGCCGCTACGATTAAATCAATCGTATTAGCCAGCGTGCCGTCAAAATCAAAAAGAATTCCTTTAATCAAGATTTAGCTCCTTTAAACGAGTTCTATTCTTATAATTATATCACAAATCAGAACTGCATTTCAGCACATTTTTGCGAGCATATTAAGCACTGACTTAAAATTAAGCCGCGTAATTTTATACATAATAATTATAGCACACTTTTACCATTCAATACCTGTCAAAAACTGCATTATCCATCAGCAAAGCTGATGTAAGTATGAAAAATTTGCAACATTTCTGCTCGCATACGAAAAAGCTCCGCAGCCTTTACTGCGGAGCCAGATAACAATTTATTTCTCTTTTTCTTTTGCGAACACTACTTCTTTAGGCCCGTCGTTTACTGCATCCTCCGGAATAATAACGTCGTCGAAGCTGATGCCGCGGGTGTGCAGCGTATGGTTCCATTCATGGTCATGGCGATGCCACCAGCCTAAGGCCGTAATAGGTACCCAGCTGTAAATAAACAAGGGATACAGCAGCAGATACATCCATGATTTAAAGGAAGCGCGGATTTTCCACAGCACTGCTACCGGGAAAATATATTGTCCGAAGCCAATAATCGTCCAGACCTCCAAGGGAATAACCTTGTACAAAATATTAGTGTAAAAAGGCTCGATGCTGTTGATATAGCTGCACAGCACGAAAAAGGTAGACACCATCAAAAAGTAAGGCTGAATTAAATTGACGGAGCAGTCCAGCATTACGATGTTGCGCTTTTTGAATGCCTTTTTCAGCATGGGCAGCAGATAGCGGTCGGCTACGTCAAAATGTCCCTGGGACCAACGCTTGCGCTGATTCCAGGACGCTTTGAAGGTCAAGGGCTTTTCGTCGTAAATAATAGCGTCGTGAGCCCAGGTCGTGGGGATATTTTCCATCATAGCCTGAATAGTAAATTCCATATCCTCCGTCAGACAGGTGGCACGCCAGCCGTACCGCTTTAAGACCTGCGTATCAAAGCACATACCGGTGCCGCCCAGGCAGCAGCTCAGCCCCATATTGTATTTTGCCAGGCTCCATACATGGTTGACAATCCAGAAGGATATCGCAAACACGCCAGATACCCAAGTATCCGTAGGATTTTTCGCGTCGATGTAGCCCTGAATTATTTTTTCGCCATGGCACAGACGGCTGTTCATTTCTTTCAGAAAATCTGGATGCACCAAATTATCGGCGTCAAAAACGCAGACAGCGTCGTACTGGCGCTTCATCTTGAACAAACGCTCAAACATCCAGGCCAGCGCAAAGCCCTTGCCCTTACCCGTTTCGCTGAAGCGTTCGTGTACTAAGGCGCCGGCTTCGCGGGCTACTCGCGCCGTATTATCGCTGCAATTATCAGCTACCACGAAAACGTCGTATAAAGCGTTGTTATAATGCAGCCTGCGTAAATTATCCACCAGCTGCGCGATTACTCTTTCCTCGTTATGAGCGCAAACCACCAACGCGAAGGTCTTGCTTTCGTCGTAAATCTTTACTTCCTTCTTCTTGCCGAACAGGCCAAACCAAGATACAAAAAAGTAATAAACAGTAAAAAATATAATCAATAATTGCAGGGGTATCATGATTATATCAAAATAGGTATACATGAAAAGGCTCCTTTACTCCCTCAAAACTTCTCCCAAAGTCTTGTTACTTATTTTTGCCGGTTACAGCGCGATAAATATGATTGATAATACCGGCGATAGTATAAGTAAACATACAAATGAAGGGCCAGGCAGAAGGACGCTCAAAGAGCATGACCGCACCGATAACCAGCGCGATGATTACAGGAAGCCTGTACATAGGATTGCCTTTGCCCTTAAAATCAGGAAATCTTACGTTACTGTACATGATAATGGCGATTATCAGCGTCATAGCAGCAGTCATAACAGCATTCAGCTGATAGCCGCTCAGAACATAGGCCGCTAAAAAGCAAGCGCCCGCAGGAATGGGCATGCCCTGAAAATAACCGTGGACAACGCCAGTATTACAGTTAAAGCGAGCTAAACGCAAGCAGCCGCCTACGGCAAATAAGGCTGCGATAACCTGCCCTGGCACTCCCAGCTCCTGCATACCAAACTGGTAAATCATAATAGCCGGAGCTACGCCGAAAGAACACATATCGCATAAGGAATCCATTTCCTTGCCAAAATCGCCGCCGCCCACGCCTAAGGCTCTGGCGGCACGGCCATCCAAGGAATCAAAGATTACGGCTATGACTATGAAGATGGGCGCGTAGAAAAAATCGCCCTGAATAGTTTTAAAAATAGACAGTATGCCAAAAATCAAGCTGGCGGAGCTGATGCTGTTGGGTATAAGACGACGGTAGTTCATTATGCCTTAATCCTCCCTACTACGGTCACGCCGCCAACGACGGTTTGCCCCTTTTTCACGGTGATCTCCACATTGCGCGGTACGATCAGCTCTGTGCTGGAGCCGAATTTAATCATACCATAGGTTTCGCCCTGTTTAAGCTGGTGGCCCACCGTTACCCAGGACACGATGCGGCGCGCCAGCAGGCCTGCTACCTGAATGACCAGAAAGCGCATCCGACCGTTGTCAATGCCGATAGCATGACGCTCGTTTTCAAAGGAAGCAGATTTTTCGTAGGCCGGCACAAATTGGCCGCAGGTATAGCGTTGATATTTAATTTCGCCGTCCAAAGGACTGCGATTGGTATGCACGTTGAAAACGGAAAGGAAAATCGTCAGCTTTAAAGCGGGCTCGTTTAAATATTCGTCGTCATAAATTTCCTCTACGCCCATGACCGTGCCGTCGGCCGGAGAATATAAAATATTAGGGTCATAGGGCATGCTGCGGTGAAAATCGCGGAAGAAATAGGCAAAGTACAGCGCCAGTACAACAGGAATAACAGCCCATACCGCTCCGAACAGATAATACACAACAGCGGCTACAACCAGAGATGCAATAATAAAGGGATATCCTTCTTTGACAATAAACATAAACAGCCTCGCTTTCCATGGCTTTATATAAAAGCATTATACATATACAAAAAGTGATGGCGGCCTTTGCGACAAAGCTCATTCCATCACTTTATTATAATACACGATATAATTTTTGTCCATGATAACCGTTAAACATTTAACATAAATAACGGCAAACAGCAAGCAGATTTATGTTAAATCTTATTTACCGGAAAAAATTACCTTGAGTACAAATTTAGGCAAAGCCAGCATGCGGGTAAAGCGGCTAGGCTGTTTATACAGGCGGAAGGCCCACTCCAGCGAAGCGTCCTGCATCCATTTAGGAGCTCGCTCCATTTTACCGGCAAATACGTCGAAGCTGCCGCCGATGCCCATCAAAATGCGCGGACGCAGCTGCTTTCTGTGCTGCAGCAGCCATTTCTCCTGCTTGGGCGCGCCTAACGCGACAAACAGCATATCTGCGCCGGAAGCGTTAATAGCCTCGATAATCGCAGGCTCATCCGCTTCCGTAAAATAGCCGTTGTGGCAGCCTGCTACCTGCACTCCGGGATAGAGGCTTTCGGACTTGGCTTTAGCGGACTCCGCCACGCTGGGCGAACCGCCGAAGAAAAATGCCTTATAGCCTTTTTTTGCAGCCAAAGCCAATAGCTTATTAAACAGGTCAAAGCCTGCTACGCGCTCCGGCACCTTATGGCCCAAATAGCGCCCTGCCCAAACAGCTCCCGCGCCGTCAGGCAGCACCAGCTCTGCCTCCTGACTGACGATTTTATTGTAGCCTGCATCCTCCTGACACATCATAATGATTTCTGCATTAGCGGTGACAACGAAGGTTTGCTCCTTTTCCAGCATACGCTGCTCCAGAAAATCCACCGATTGCTGCATGGTCAGAGGATGTACGGGAACGCCTAAAATTTTTATTGGCTCTTGCATTTTTATAGCCTCACTTTATTGAATATAGGCCTTCAAAACATCGCTGTGCTTATCTAGGCACAGGTATTTATATACCGGACGGCCCACGGAGCCGCGATGCAAATCCAGCTTCAGTAAATGCAGGGATTTTAAAAATTCCAGATATTTGCGGATGGATACACGGGAAATGCCCACCTTAACGGCTACTTCTTCCGTAGTAAACATACCGTCGATGCTGCGGATACACTCCCATACCGTACCTAAAGTATTTTTATCGAGTCCCTTCGGCAAGCTGACAAGTACCTGATCCTCCTGCCGGATAATAGTCTGGTCCAAATCGGACTGCTCGATAATGTTCTGATCCTCTACGATATGATAGCGCTTCAGATAATTGTTCAACGCCAGGTTAAACCGTTCAAATTCAAAGGGCTTGATAATATAGTCGACAGCGCCTAAACGCAGCGCCTGCTTAATCTTATCCTTATCGTTTGCCGCAGAGACGATAATAACGTCCACGTCATAAGCATTATCGCGTATCTTGGCCAGCAGCTGCAGGCCATCCATGGTAGGCATAAAAATATCCAAAATGAGCAGATCGTACTTTTTCTGAGCCAAAAGCTTTAAAGCCATGTCGCCGTTATTGGCAATGCCGCATAGCTGATAGCCTTTAATCTGGCTAAGATAGTGCTCATGGAGCTGGGCTACCATCGGATCGTCTTCAACAACCAATACGTTGATCATGTTTAGTCCTCCTTCTTGACGGGCAATCGTATGGTAAAGGTGGTTCCTTCACCCTCTGCTGATTCAACTGTAATAGTACCATTAAGATTATCTATACTCTGCTTAACAAGAAACAGTCCAAAGCCGTGGCCGCTGTCGCTCTTGCTGCTGAAGCCGCGCTGATAAATCTTTTTAATTGTCTCCTCGCTCATACCCGGGCCGGAATCCTCGACCACAATGACGATCTCCCTGTCAAAATCAAGAATGGACAGGTTAACAATGCGTTCGCCGTCAAAATTTTTGAGGGCCTCAAAGGAGTTTTCAATAATATTCCCGACGATAAGAACCAAATCGTGTACAGACGGCACCTCCAGATCGCCGCGCAGCTCGCTTTCCTCCGTCAGCGTGAAGTCGATAGCCAGCTCACGGCTGCGGCTCATCTTGCCTAAGATAAAGCCCGAAAGGGTAATATCCTTCAAACGGGTTACGACATAAGAAACCTCAGAATTTCTGTTATGCGCAATTTCCTGCGTATAATTCTTCAGTTCGTCGTAAGCCTTCATTTCAATGAGCCCCATAATGACGTGCATCTTGTTCATAAACTCATGGGTTTGCGCTCTGAGCGCCGTCGCATAGTTTTTAAAGCCCGTCAGCTGGTTTGCCATCTCCTCTACTACCGACTTTTTGCGGAAGGTAATAACTGCGCCTAAAATACGGTTGCTGGACAGCAGCGGTACGGCCGTAAAGACGAAAACGATATTGCCGAATTTAGTCGTAGCATCAACTAAGGTTTTACCATCTTTAATAATATCATTTAATGAAATATGTTTCAATACATCCGTGGCATATTTGCCGTGCAGATCGCTGCCGTTAGCTATACCGGCCTGCCGCAGCAGGTCGCGGGCCTCCGAATTGATTACGGTAATAATGCCTAGATTGTTGACGTTGATAATGCCTTCGCGTACCGAATTCAGAATAATATTGCGCTCCTGCAGCAGGCGGGCAATTTCTTCCGGCTCATAGCCAAACAGTACCGTTTTAATGCGGGCGGCCAAAAAGATAGCGCCTACAATGCCGACGATTAAGCCTACCATCGTAGTCAGCAGCAAAAACATAACCGCATCGATGGTAGAATTATTAAGAATATCGTCGGAATAGCCCGTAACGACATAGCCGATGGTTTCGTTATTTGTATCGCGCACAAAGCCCAGCGCTTTATTGGGTATGTCATAATTTTCGCGCCAGTTAATCGTATTGCGCAAAGCGTACCGTTCCATCAGGCTGCGGGCGCTTCCCTCAAAATTAGGCAGATTGCCGGGATTATACATAACGCGCAGATTGTGATGCTTGTCGTAAATGGCTACGCCGGCTTCGTCCGAATGGTCCACCTCATTAACGTAGGCTGTCATATAAGCGTCGATTTCATCGCTGGGATCAGCGCTGGCATTTTGCTGAATTAAGCTGGACTGAATTTCCTCAGAATTGCACAGAATGTTGTTGATACTTACGGCGTTAATGCTGACGCGGTCGTAAATCACCTTCGACACGCGATAGGTGGTAAACAAAGACGCTGGCAAAAGCGCTACGCAAACAACTAGGCTAATCAGGATAACGATTTGCTGCGACAAAGAAAACTTTTTATTTAATTTTAAACAGATAAGCTCGCCCTTAAATTTTTTCCACATCTGCAGGCACCGTCAAAAACTGTATTCCGGGATTACGCTCCAAAATCCAATTCAGGGACCATTCGTTGCTTACGAGAATAACCGGGCGTTCCTTCTTATCGTACACCAGCATACCGTTATCCAGACCCTTAATATTGTCGATAAGCTTTTTATCTTCCGCATATACCCAACGTGCTACCGAATAAGGCAGCTGATTCATCAAAAGCTGCGCGCTGTATTCGTTGAGTAAGCGGTATTCCAGCACCTCCAGCTGCAGTACGCCGACTACGCCGACGATATAGCTTTCCAGGCCTACTCCCTTTTGCTGGAACACCTGAATAGCGCCTTCCTGCGACAGCTGGATTATTCCCTTTTCAAACTGCTTGCGCTTGAGGGAATCCTTGGGCTGCACGCGGGCGAAAATTTCCGGCGGGAATACGGGGAAATCCTCGAATTGCAGCTTTAAGCTATTGTCGCTCAAGGAATCGCCGATGCCGAAAATACCGGGGTCAAACACGCCGATAATATCGCCGGGATAAGCCTTTTCTACAATAGTGCGCTCCTGCGCTAAAAATTGCTGCGGCTGCGCCAGCTTCACTAGCTTGCCGGATTGCTTGTGATAAACGCTCATACCCTTATCAAAAACGCCGGAGCAAATGCGCATGAAAGAAATTCTGTCACGGTGGGCAGGATTCATATTGGCTTGGATTTTGAAAACAAAAGCAGAGAATTTTTCGTTGTCCGGTTCTATTATTGTACCATCTTGCAGCGTTCTAGGCTGTGGCTTGGGAGACAATTCCAAAAATTTTTCCAAAAAGCTCTGCACGCCGAAGTTGGTCATAGCGCTGCCGAAAAACATTGGCGTCAGCTCGCCTGTGTTTACCTTATCCAAATCAAAGGTGTCGCCAGCCATATCCAGCAGCTCAATGTCGTTGCACAGGTTTTCGTACAGCTCCTCCCCCAGCATCTTCTTAATTTTAGGGTCGTCCAGAGAGCCGGTGGTAGATTTCAGTTTATTGGAGCCGTGGCTGGTATCGTCCTCAAACAGCTCGATAGTGTTTTGCAGGCGGTCATATACGCCCTTATAATGACCGTCGATGCCAATGGGCCAGTTGACAGGATAAGCGCGAATGCCTAAAACCTTTTCCAGCTCGTCCATCAGGTCGAAAGGATTGCGTCCGTAACGGTCCAGTTTGTTGATAAAGGTAAAAATAGGCAGATGACGGCGGTGGCAGACCCAGAAGAGCTTCTTCGTCTGCGGCTCTACACCCTTGGCCGCATCGATAAGCATAACGGCGCTATCGGCAGCCATCAGCGTCCGGTAGGTGTCCTCGGAAAAGTCCTGATGACCGGGAGTATCCAAAATATTAACGCGGTAGCCGTCGTAATCAAATTGCAGTACGGAGGAAGTTACGGAAATACCGCGCTGCTTTTCAATTTCCATCCAGTCGGACACAGCGTGCTTATTGCTTTTTCTTGCTTTGACGGAACCTGCCAGATGAATAGCGCCGCCGTACAGCAGCAGCTTTTCCGTTAAGGTAGTTTTGCCGGCGTCAGGATGCGAAATAATGGCAAAGGTCCGGCGTTTTTCAATTTTTTCTAATAGTTCCTGCATAAGATCCCCCTATCAATCCTCAATGGTTTCATCCATATTTTGCGCCTCGTATAATTTATAGGCTTCCAGAATTTGCTTTTTGATATAATCGGGTACGGGGATTTCCGTCTGCAGCTCGCCGCGCATGGTTACGCGGAAGGCCACATTATCGAATTTTTCTCCGCCGTAGGTTTCACAGGTAAAGGAGGTACGCATAAATTCGTCCGTAAAAATGCAATCCTTCAGATAATGAGCCTTTCGCTCCTTGTTCCAGGCGTCGTAAACGGCGTACAGCCTGCGCTGCGCCTCAACGGGAATATCCTCGCCTACGACTACAGTTTCCGTTTCTTCGAGGGGCGTGCAGTCCATATTATGGTAAACGCTGCCGTCCTCCAGCTCGATATCCACGGTCATCACGTAATCCTTTTCGGTAAAGCTGGCGCTTTTAATCTGCCATTTAGCATGCCATTTGGCGATACATTCCTGGCAGATAAATTTAGTATCGCGGATATTCGCGTTCAAAAAGTTGTCGCGGTAATACAATTTTTCACCAGGCACAAAGGTATTGCCGCATTCGCTGCAAATAAGGTCTAAGGTACGAATCATTGGTAATGCCTCCAAAAATAAACGTAAAAAAAGCCTTTACGCAAACGTAAAGGCTATAGATCCGACATGGTCGGAGCGGCGGGATTCGAACCCACGACCTCTTCCACCCCAAGGAAGCGCTCTACCAAACTGAGCCACGCCCCGACTACTTTGGGTTGTTGCCATATCTTAGCAACGAATAAGATTATACTGCATTAAAATGCTTTTGTCAATACTTTCCAAGTAAAAATCTTCAGATTATCTAAATAGCTTTTACGCCGTCAGTATCCAAATCAAGTATATGGTACGCGCAATGTTCTCCTTGAGCGGCAAAAGCGCATTTCATAGCTTCCGCAATAGCCTGGCAATCAGCTTCCGGCGCAGCGTATGCCATAACCGTAGAGCCTGCGCCGCTGATAATAGCGTTATATGCTCCGGCTTCTTTAGCCGCGGCAAAAACTTCACGCAGGCCGGGTATCAAATGAGCGCGATATGGCTGGTGCAGCTTATCCTCCAGCGCCGCCCCTAAATACTGGTAATTGCCGCTCAGCAGCGCGCCTACCAAAAGCGAAGCCCTGGAGGTATTGAATACCGCGTCCTTATGCGCAATATTAGCCGGGATAGCCTGACGCGCCTGCACTGTAGGCAGCTTGCTATCCGGCACTACGGCGATAAATTTCAAAGGCTTGGCGGGCTGCAGGCGCAGGGAATGGGCCTTGCCGTTATCCATATAGCTGATAGTAAAGCCGCCGTAAATAGCGGGAGCCACATTATCCGGATGGCCCTCGATATCCGTAGCTATACCCAAAAGCTCGTCCTTGTTATAATAATTGCCGCACAAGCAATTGGCGGCATACAAGCCGGCTACAATAGCGCTGGAGCTGCTGCCCAAACCGCGGGACATAGGGATGCGGTTATGCATCGTTACCTTGAGGCCAATGCGCTGGCCGCCAGCAGCCTTATTCCACACGCGCAGAAAGCTGGCAAAGGCTAAATTACGGCCGAAGGGCTTGAGATAATCTGCACCCTCACCCGTTACGCAAAGCTGAAAGCCTTTGGTGTCCGTTATTTCATAGGTTACTTCGTTGTAAAGCGTACATGCCAGCCCCAACGTATCGAAGCCGGGGCCGCAGTTGGCGGAGGTAGCCGGAACCTGAATCGTTACTTTCTTCATCATGCCGCACCTCTAGGATAAGCTGCTGTCCTCAACGCGGATGACGCAGCTCACCTTCTCTACTACCGGCAGTACCTGCAGAATTTGCAGCGCCATTTGCAGATTGGATTCCGATACGCTGTGCGTTACTACAACAATCTCGGCCTTCTGTCCTAAAATACCGTTCGTCTGCAAAACATTGCGCAGGCTGACGTTTTGTGCGCCGAAAGCAGCGGCGATAGCCGCCAGAGCGCCCGGCTGGTCCAGAACCTGCAAGCGGATATATGCAGGAGCAGCCATTTTTTCCGGCGGGCACAGCTTCTTTTCCTTGAAGCAGGTACAGCTGATGCGCCCATTAGAATGATGCTGCATATTGCGGGCGATTTCAATAATATCGCCGCAAACGGAGCTGGCCGTAGGCAAACGGCCTGCGCCCAAGCCCAAGAACATGGCTTCGCCGATAGCGTCGCCGTTTACGAAAACTGCGTTATATACACCGTTAACGCCTGCCAAAGGATGGCTTAAAGGCAGCATGGTAGGCTTAACGCAAACCATAACGCCGTTTTCCGGATCATTTTTAGCAATAGCCAAAAGCTTGATGGCATAGCCTAAATTTTGAGCATATTTAATATCGCTGGCTTCAACGCTTTCAATGCCCTCTACCAGCACATCGTCCAGACTGATGCGGGTGTTGAAGGCTATGGAAGCCAAAATAACGATTTTGCGCGCCGCGTCCAGGCCGCCTACGTCCGCGGTAGGGTCGGATTCGGCATAGCCCTTTTCCTGCGCTTCCTTCAATACCTCGTCATATTCCAGATGCTCGTTGGACATTTTCGTCAGCATATAGTTAGTAGTGCCGTTGACAATGCCCATCACGGAATTGATAGTATTGGCGGCCATACTGGTTTTTAACGGTTCGATAATGGGAATGCCGCCGCAAACGCTCGCTTCAAACATAAAATCGCAATTATGCTTTTCCGCCAGAGGAAACAGCTCGGAGCCATAACGCGCCAATACGTCCTTATTGGCGGTAACTACGTGCTTGCCGTTTTCAAAGGCCTGCGCGATATATTCCTTGGCCGGATGCTCGCGGCCCAGCAGCTCGACGATAATATCGATATCCTTATCGTTCAGCACATCGTCCGGAACATCGGTAAAGATATATTGATCGCCAAATTCCTTTTGCCGCGCTTCCGCATTTCTATCTAAAATTTTTGTAATGCGAATAGGTTTGCCTACCTTTTGCGTAATTGCCGCAGCATTTTTCTCTAATACTTTAATAACGCCGCCGCCTACGGTACCGGCTCCCAAAAGGCCGACATTGATAAAATCCTTCATAACTTCCCCTCCAACTTCATAATATTACAGCTATTTACAGGCTGATTAGACCTGACCCAATACTTCTAAACGCTTTACGCCGTCGATCATGCGCAGCTTATCCAGCAGGGCTTCTAGGTCAACGGTCAAATGCTTGGTTTCAATAGAAATTGTAGTATTGGCCACGCCCTGCAAAGGAATCCCCTGATTGATGGTCATAATGCTGCCGGACTCGTCGGCTACGGTATTCAGAACCTTGGACAGTACGCCGGATTTATGCTCCAGCAGCAGGGACAGGGTAATAATCTTTTCTTTGCTGGCTTCATAAAACGGAAAAACAAAATCCTTATACTTATAATAAGCGCTGCGGCTGAGACCCATTTTTTCTACAGCCTCGTTAATCGTCTTAATTTCGCCTCTCTTGAGAATCTCTTTTACCTTAATAGTCTTTTTAATAGCTTCCGGAAGAATTTCTTCACGAACTAAATAAAATGTAGATTTTTCAGGCATAATAATGCCTCCCTTCTTTACACAGAACTCTTTGTTTATTATAGCACTGTTTGTGTGAAAAGTACAAAGGTTTTTGTGAAAAAAGACTGACAAAAAGATGTATTCAGCATCTCTCTGTCAGTCTTGATTTTATGATTAGCTTTACTTTTTCAGATTGTTGGCGTTGCCCGGCTTAATCTTACTTTCTGTACCGGACAGCAAGCGCCCGATGTTTTCCTTATGGCGCAGCACCACAAAGAAGCCTGCAATCGCGCCTAAAACTATGTAGGCCGGCGGATAGGCGAAATACCAGGCCATAATAGGCGTACACACCGCGGCTACAATGGAGCCTAAGGAAACATAGCGCGTTGCCATAACCAACGCCAGCCAGATGAGAAAGACCGTACCCGCTACCTTGGGCATCAAAAATACCAGCAGTCCCAAACCCGTAGCCACGCCCTTGCCGCCCTTAAAGCCTAGGAATACCGAATAATTATGCCCTAAGAGCGCGCCCAAGGCCGTCACAACATCTAATACCGGATTGTGAAACAAATAGCTTACCAAAGCCACTGCGGCGATACCCTTGAGCATATCGCACAGCAGCACCAAAACGGCTGTCTGCGGGCCTACGGTGCGAAACACATTGGTCGTGCCAATATTTTTGCTGCCGTAATCGCGTATATCGATGCCATGAATGGCCTGCACCAGCCATAGCCCGCTGGGAATAGAGCCGCCTAAATGTCCCAGCGCAAAGCCCATTAAATAATGGACAACCCCTACCTCATTAAACATAAAAAATCACCTGTCTTTAGCCGTTATTCGTCCTCGTTTTTGCCGCGAATGATCATTTGTATCGGCGTACCCTCAAAGCCAAAGGCTTCGCGCAGCTTGTTTTCTAAATAGCGTTGATAGGAAAAGTGCATAATCTCCGGCTCGTTGACGAAGATAACGAATGTGGGCGGTTTAATCTTAACCTGCGTTACATAAAGAATCTTTAAGCGCTTGCCCTTTTCTGTCGGCGGCGGGTTGATAGCCACAGCGTCCTCGATAACCTGATTAAGAATACTGGTAGAAATACGCATAGCATTTTGTTCGGCTACATAGGAAATAACCTCCGGCAAGCGGTGGATACGCTGCTTGGTAATGGCGGAAACGAAAACGCAGGGCGCGTACTGCAAAAATACCAGCTCTTTGCGCAATGTTTCCGTATAGCGCAGGGTGGAGCTGTTGTCCTTTTCATACAAATCCCACTTATTAACCACCAGAATGACAGCCTTGCCTGCCTCATGGGCATAGCCGACGATACGCTTATCCTGTTCGGTAACGCCTTCTACGGCGTCGAAAACCATGAGCACTACGTCGCTGCGGTCCACAGCGCGCAGAGAACGCATAACGCTGTATTTTTCAATGGGCTCGTCCACCTTGGCCTTGCGGCGCATACCGGCAGTATCGATAAAGAGATATTTCTGCCCATTACGTACTACGGGAGTATCGATTGCGTCGCGGGTGGTGCCGGCAATATCGCTGACAATGGAGCGCTCCTCGCCTACCAGCGCGTTAAAAATGGAAGATTTGCCTACATTGGGACGGCCGATAAGCGCTACTTTGATTTCATCCTCATCGTCCAGCTCGCTTTGCATCTTATCGCTGGGGAACTTAGCGACAACTGCATCCAGCAAATCGCCTAAGCCCAAATGATTGGACGCCGAAACCGGTATCGGTTTGCCGATGCCCAGATTGTAAAATTCAAAGGTATTCATCTCCTGCTTGGGAGAATCGGCCTTGTTGATCGCCAGAACAATAGGCTTTTTCGATTGACGCAGCATACGCGCTACGTCGGCGTCCTCAGTAGTAATACCGCTGCGGGCGTCGCAGACAAACAGAATAACGTCCGCTTCCTGAATAGCGATCTGCGCCTGCTGGCGAATGGATACGGCGATAGCGTCGGCGTTCATAATTTCGATGCCGCCTGTATCCACCATCATAAATTCGTGAGCCAGCCATTCGGCCGTAGCATACAAACGGTCGCGGGTAACGCCCGGCGTATCCTCCACAATGGATATCCTACTATTGGCAAAAATATTGAACAAGGTCGATTTGCCCACATTAGGACGTCCTACTATCGCAACAATAGGTTTTCCCATAATACGTTTCCTCCATAATAATATAAATTTCGTAATCTATCCAGCAAAGTAATGTAAAATCTTTATTATACAGACTGAAAAGAAAGCGTTAGAGACGAGAAAGGGCGACGACGGTGTATAATTAATACTCCTCATCCTTCGGATATTAGCACGACCAACGATTATTCGTTTCACTCATGTTCACGAATAATCGGGTCTTTGCGTCAGGAGCCCTGACGAAGTATATGACGCTTTATTTGCAGTCTAAAATCAGTGGTCGATGCCGTTGCGCGATGCAATCCCCCTGTGGAAGTAATGCTTAATCTCCTGCATATCCGTTACCAAGTCGGCAATTTTCAGCAGCTCCTCCGGTGCGCCGCGGCCAGTAGTAATAATTTCCAGCGTATGGCTGTACTGCCGCAAAAATTCGCAAACCTCGTTCGTTGGCAGCATATGGGTTGCCAGCACGATGTTCAGCTCGTCTAAAATAATAATGTCCGCCGCTTTTTGAGCGATAGCTTTTTTTGCTTCCTCCCAGCCAGCACGGCACAGCTTTAAATCCACCGGATCGGGATTGCGGAAATTTACGAAAGCGTCGCGTCCTACCTGCTTTAAAACAAAGCCCGGCAGCAGCCGCGCCGCTCTAGCCTCGCCGTAAGCGGGGTCGTCTTTAAGGAAGGACAGCATCAGCGTCTTTAAGCCGTAGCCTGCTCCCCGCAGCGCCACGCCTAAAGCGGCAGTAGTCTTGCCCTTGCCTGTGCCCGTATATACCTGCAGCATAGTACCACCTTATCTTTCCAATAGTAAATGCAAAAGCTCTTTAGCGTCCTTAGCCAGTTCCACCCTGCCGGGATAGGCCTGCTTGAACTGCTCCAAGGATTTATCGTCTAAAAACAGCTGGTCATTGTTTAACACTACAGAGGGCAAAATAATGCGCTGCTCCTGTACGGCGCTTAAAATATCGCCCGCAGTCAGCAGACCGGTGACGTTCACTTTACCGCCAAAGAACAAATTAGGTACAGCCGCGAAACGGTGCTGAGCGCCGAAACGGCAGTTAAACTTTTCCATCAGCGGCTGCAGCACCTGATAAGCGCTTTCGCCCACAGGAATTACCGCCGGGGCCGTAGGCTTCCAGCCCTGCAGCTTGCCGCACTCCTTGCGCCATTCGTCTATAAAGGTGCGGGTCAGGCCGATGCCGTTTTCCAGCTGCGGAAAGCCGTCATACCATTCGGCAAGAGGTACCTCCCTGCCTGCAAGCAGGTAAAATTCGTCGCCTAAATAAATAAAGGACTTGCCCGTTTCTTCCCGGCATTGCTTTTGCCAAAGAGCAGCCTGGTCTACAATCGCCGCCGCTTCCTCCTTCATGAAAGTACGCAGCGGATGCAGCGCTTCCCTGTGCTTCGTCAAGCCTACCGGCACAACCGCCATTGTCAATACCGAAGGATGCAAAGCGTATAAATCGGCAAAGGTTTTAGCCAGCACTTCCCCATCGTTATAGCCGGGGCAGCAAACAATTTGCGTATGCACCTGAATACCAGCGTCAAATAAACGCCGCAGCTTAGGCATCAGCTCACCGGCAAAACGGTTCTTCATCATCTGACAGCGCACTTCCGGGTCGGTAGCGTGCACCGAAACGTACAAAGGCGTCATATGGGTACTGATGATGCGCTCAAAATCAGCATCCTTCATATTTGTCAGCGTAATAAAATTACCGTACAAAAAGGACAGACGGTAATCGTCGTCGCGCACATAAAGGCCAGGCCGCATACCGGGAATCATCTGATCGACAAAGCAAAAGATGCACTTGTTATAACAGGTGCTTACCTTATCAAAAACTGCCGCTTCAAACTCCAGGCCCAAATCCTCATCAGGATATTTATCAATATGCAGCTGACGGCGCTGACCGTCGGGGCCCTCCAGCTCCAGCTCCACAGCGTAGTCAGAAGTACAAAAACTTAATTCAATAATATCTTTAACCTGTACGCCGTCCACAGCAAGCAGCTTATCGCCGGGCTGAATACCGGCCTGCTCTGCCAGGCTGTTTTTGCGCACGCCACTAATAAGTCCTACCATGACAACTCCTATTACAAGCTGCCGGCCAAGGCGCAAAAGCCTCTAAGCCAGCAAAAAAATCGCATAATAATCCCTTGAGAAACAAATCGTCATTAAATTATATCATATATTGCCTGTAATTTCCATAGTCTTGTAAAGGGCTGGCATTTTACTGAAAGTTAAAAGAGCCGCTGCAAGCAGCGACTCTTTTATGTTGACGATATTATGCTTTAGAAACTCCAGCGCACGCCCGCGTTCCACTGCCACGGCGTAGCTACGTTGCCGCCGTAGG
>ERZ779895.581-NODE-581-length-48961-cov-6.682350_pt1 | contig 48961 bp, 48 predicted proteins | sample MGYA00511093_ERZ779895 | MGnify/ENA primary metagenome ERZ779895 (study PRJEB29588, sample SAMEA2142970) | human gut metagenome | biome: human gut; feature: human-associated habitat; material: faeces | place: Denmark | collected 2008/2010 ... | reverse complement strand
CAGAAGTACTTATAAGCTTTTGAGATATAAGCTTGAGGGACGCGCTAAGGTATGCAGCATTATTTCATCAATGATCTCATTTCTTGCAGCAATGCCGCAATGGCTTGTATTTACGAGTTGCATAGATCTTGATGATTACGGAATTACAGTCAGTCTGGCAGAATTTATGATTTTGATGGCTGGTTGGCCAGTTGCGATATTGTCATTCATATTGTCAAGCTTTCGCTATAAATAAAATTTGAATGATCTGATTTAAATGGAGGTCGCCATGCGTAAATTTGCAGTGATATATATATCATTGATTATAATTATTGTACTGTCAGTGGTTTTTATCGTCAAGCACGAAAGGTACAACGAAAAATGGATCCTCGGAAAAACGAAAGAACAGGTCGTCGAAAGATACGGTGATTTCATTCGATATGTGCCAATGAGAAGTACCGACGGACAAATACAATACTATATCGCCAGCTACACACTCAAACCGAGAAAGGTGGGCTTTCTCGGAACATATAACGGTGTGCTTTTTAGTATTAAATTTGATAAAGATGGGATTGCCTTTGAATGCTATAAAGAGTTGGATGGTGAGGGAGGATAATTCGACAGATATCATAGGATGGTCTAATGCATCTTATTGCATAACAATTTATTATATAACACAAAAAGGGACTGCAAATGCAGCCCCTTTCTTTATCTGAATGTTGAGTTTATGCTTCGGTATTTTCCTCTGCTTCGATCTCTTTGGTTTCGTCAGCGCTCTTGCCCTTTGAAAGGATCACGTTGGTGATGATTCCGAGGATAAGTGCACAGGCAATTGCGGTGATGGTTACCTTGCCGAACGATACGGTAAGTCCGCCGATGCCGCAGATGAGGATGACTGCTACTACAAAGAGGTTCTTATTGTCTCCGAGGTCGACATCCTGTATCATCTTAAGACCGGATACCGCTATGAAACCGTAGAGCGTTATGCAAACGCCGCCCATCACGCAGTTCGGAATGCTTGAGAGGAAGGTTACGAACGGTCCGAAGAAGGATATCACCATGCACATTATAGCAGTTGCGATGATGGTCACTACGGAAGCGTTTCCGGTTATAGCAACACAGCCGACCGATTCGCCGTAGGTGGTGTTGGGGCAGCCGCCGAAGAATGAGCCTGCGATAGAGCCGACACCGTCTCCGAGAAGTGTTCTTGAAAGACCCGGATCCTCAAGCAGGTCATGCTCGATGACAGATGAGAGGTTTTTGTGGTCGGCGATGTGCTCGGCAAAGACAACGAATGCAACCGGGATGTATGCCACGGCTACCGTTGCTATATAGTTGCCGTCTATCTCTTTGACACCCTTTATTGCCTCAAGGAAGGTGAAGTCGGGGATAGAGAAGATGTTCATATTCTTGAATACTTCAAAGTTGATTATCTGAAGCGCCTGATTGTCGGTCATAATTCCGATCACTGTGAATATTGCTGCCGCAACATATCCTGCAAGTATTCCTATGATGAAGGGGATAAGCTTAGCCATTTTCTTACCGTAGACCGAGCAGATGGTCACAACAAGCAGGGTGACCAGTCCGCAAAGGATGCAGACAAGAGGATTTGCAAGGGAGTTGCTGTCAGCGTCAAGAACCTTTCCTTTTGAAAGATCGCTGACTGCATTTGCTGCAAGCGACAGACCGATGATGGAAACTGTCGGTCCGATAACGACCGCAGGCATAAGCTTGTTGATCCACTTGACGCCTACGAGCTTAACGATTACTGCGATGACTACATATACAAGTCCTGCAAATGCCGCACCGATTATAAGACCAAGGTGGCCTGCCTGTGCTGAAACTGCACCTGCGAATGCCGCAAACATAGAACCTATAAATGCGAATGACGAACCGACGAACACCGGGCTTCTGAACCTTGTAAAGAGCAGATAAACGATGGTTCCGACACCTGCACCGAACAGGGCTGCCGACTGTGACATTCCGTTTCCGATGATCGTCGGAACTGCGATGGTTGCCGCAAGGATCGCGAGCAGCTGCTGGAACGCAAACACGATCACCTTGCCGAAACTTGGCCTGTCACTGACTTTGTAGGTTAGTTTCATACTTTTTCCTCCATATCTTGCACACACAGGTGCAAATTAATATAAATTTATTAAACGGGCAATGCCCGGTTTAACCGAAAAGCTCTACCGATGTTTTGTCCTCGTACGGCGGCAGCTTTACGCATATGCGCTCGCTTTTTGAGGTCGGCATATTTTTGCCTACATAATCGGCTCTGATAGGAAATTCGCGGTGACCGCGGTCTATAAGCACTGCAAGCTGCACCGTGGCAGGACGCCCTTTTGCTATCAGCGCATCTATCGCGGCTCTTGCCGTTCTGCCTGTATAAAGCACGTCGTCCACAAGCACGACATTTTTGTCGGTGATGTCAAATTCAATGTCGGTCGCGTTGACTACGGGGTCGCTTGTCATTTTGGAAAGATCGTCGCGGTAGAAGGTGATGTCAAGCTTTCCGCAGTCTATCTTTTCGCCCTCGATCTTTTCAATGTTTGCGGTTATCATTTCGGCTATCGGCACACCGCGGCGGCAGATGCCGACCAGACAGAGCGAGTCGCATCCGCGGTTTCTTTCGATTATTTCGTAAGAGATCCTTTTTACCGCGCGCATGACCGCATTTTCATCCATTATAAGAGATTTGTACTTCAGCATAAAGATCACCTCAAAAAAAGAGATCCTGCCGTATGCGGCAAGATCTCATGATCGCACAAAAAGCAGCGCACATAATGCGCTTTATCATCAAACCTTGTCGGCATCACGGTACCGCTCTTAAAGAATTGTTTTAATGATGATAACACATAGATTTAGATTTGTAAATAGCATTATGTCAACTTGTAAATAAATTTTGTCGAAACCTTAAACAGCTAATCTTTTAATCCTTGCGGGCAGGTCAGCGACCGGCAGGAGAAGCCATAACACGATCGGCTGTAAGCAGAGCTGAACGGCGGTCTGGACAATTCTAAGATAAAATCCCTCTACGGTCATGCCGTATTCAAGCATAAGCGCAAGACTTGTAAGACCGAGACTGCCTATTATCTGCGTTACGGCAACTGCAATAATGATCCGCGTTATTCTGTAGCTTTTATGCAGGAACAGACCGAACATTGCACCGGTGAACACCTTGGTGAGCACTATCAGCCACGAAACGCCGCCGAAAAGCATGCCCTGTATTATATCTGCGAGTACCGCGACAAGCGTCGAGCCGCGCCAGCCGTAAAGGCAGCCGGTGAGCGCCGTTACAATGAACACCGGCGATATTTTGATAAATGTGCCTACACGGAAGGTGAGACCCATAGGGAATGACAGCGACGAGATAACGGCAAGAGCCGTCATGACGGCGAGCACCGAAATGCGTCTTGTGTAGTAGTGTCTGTACGATTTTTCCATAATAAAACCTCCTTAAAATTTCATCTGCGCGTGAAATAATAAGGAGGTATGTATCCGTATTCCGGCGTATCTTCTTACTATAACAGCGGGATGCGGAAACGGCACCGCAAACCGCTAACGGTTTTTCGTCCGGCAGGCAACTCCCCGTCCTGCCGGCACTTGACGCGCCGAGACCTACTCTGTATGAGCTAAAAAGCATTGTATCACAAATTATATGCTTTGTCAACCTAAAGCATAGGCTGAAGAGGGTCGATTTATGCGGCAGGGGAAAGTGAAGAAATGTCAGAAATATCAGACGTGCCGGGATCAGACTCCGGTACTGCCGGGTAGACGCTGTGTACCTTTAAATATTCCTTGACCTTGTCAAGCCCGTCGCCGACTATTTTGATAGTGCGGTCATATGACTTTTCGGCTTTGCCAAGACTTGTGTCCGTAAGGTCAAACTCCGTCTTCCAGTCAGCTACGTTTTTATCAAGAGGAATTATCTGATATACCAGCTTGCCGGTCGCTTTGCTTGTAAACATGTTGACCCATGTGGGAAGTATATCGGTGCTTTCAAGCAGGACGGTTCCGTCGCTGTATTTTGCAAATGTGATGCTGAACAGCACACCGTCCTCTGTATGACCGGTCTTGATCGACGCGCGTTCCTTTCTCTGGTTTGAAACGGCATTGCCCATCGAATAAAGGCAGACTGTCTTGTGATCCGGATCGGTCTCGCTCGTTAAAAGATCAATAGGCTCGACAACATGCGCGTGACCGCCGACTATGACGTCAACGCCCAGGTTGCAAAGCTGCTGCGCTATTTCTATTTGCTTTTTATTGGCTGTTAGGCGGTATTCGTCTCCCCAGTGTATATAAACGACCGTAGCCTCGGCTCCCTGAGCTTTCATGCCGTCGAGCTGCCCCTTAAGATCGGTGTAAAACGCGTCGAGCCGCTCGTAGCTGAATGAATTTATAAGATTTGTGGCTTCGCTTGCAAGCATTATGCCATTGAGAGCCTTTCTGCCTTCCTTGCCGGTCTCGGTCTCATAAGTATAGCAGGTCATGCCTATCTTTATGCCGTTTATATCCTTTACCGTGTATTTAGGCTCTTCCTCGGTCTTCATGGTGCCGATACGGTCGATGCCCTCGCTGTCGATAACGTCCAAAGTGCGAAGGAAGCCTTTGAGTCCCTTGTCATACGAGTGATTATTTGCCGTAAGCAGCATATCAAAGCCGGCGCTCTTTGTGGCTGTCACTATACTGTCGGGGCAGTTGAAGGTAGGGTAGCCTGAGTATTTCGCGCCGTCCTCGGTCCCTCTTAAGGTGGTCTCAAGATTGGCTACCGCATAGTCGGCAGCGGCAGCGTATTTGCCGAGATATGTATATATTTTGCTGAAATCGTATGTCTTTGTGTTGCTGTCATACGCGCCCGTTATTATAGGCATATGCATGAGCAGGTCGCCGGTCGATGCGATAGTGGCGCTGGCTACCTTGACAATGGGCTCCGGTTCCGGTTCGACCGACACGGTGGAGACGGTGCTCGGCTCGTCGGTGCTTTTCTTTGGCATGCTTTCAATAAGCTTCATCGCACCTACGGCACAGACCGACATGGCGGCAACTATCAGAAGGGAGAGTATCGCGACCACGATCTTATTGGTCTTACGCTTTCTTGCCTTGCGTTTAGTATGCTGTTCAGACATATTTTAACCTCACAGATAAATATTTTTGTCATACAGACATATTTTAGATAATTATAGCATATCTATAATGTTTATTCAATAAAAAAGTGTTTTCCGACAGATGCCGGTGAATTTTATTTTAACAACGCAAGTGAACAATGAATTGATTCGTGCGCCGCTGGGGATCACTTCCGCTGTTTTTTTACACATATATCTAGCAATAAATTTTAGTTTATAGGTGAATAGCGTTCTTATAATTAATTGACAGACGTAGGGAACGAGCCTTGAGTGTCGTTCCGTGCGGTCTCAATTGACTTTTTAAGGAACGACACTGGGGGCTCGTTCCCTACAAAAATTCAATTAGCCATTTGTTTTTTATACACCTATAAACTAAAATTTATCTATGAAACTAAAAAACAGACCGGGTAGAATAATCCATCCGATCTGTTATGCTTTTTGCTTTTAACTTTTTCTGCTGATTGGATTATCAGTCTATAAATGCGTCGTGAACGACCTGGATTGCTTTGGAAGCGTCTTTTGCATCGATAAGGACCGATATCTTGATCTCGCTTGTGGATATCATGTGAATGTTTATTCCGGCATCGGACAGCGCCTCGAACATTTTGGATGCGACGCCCGGATGTGTCTCCATTCCGGCTCCGACAATAGATATCTTAGCCGAGTTTTCGTTTACAACGACATCCGAGAACTCAAGCAGGGGACGTATCATTTCAATAGCTGCCAGAACATCATCCTTTTGTGTTTTCGGCACGGTAAAGGTTATATCTTTCGTGCCGTCACGACCCACTGACTGCAGAATAATATCAACATTGACATTTTTGCGGCTGAGCTGATTGAACACCTTGAATGCGATACCGGGGGTATCATTAAGACCGATTATAGATATTACGAGTATATCCTTGTCACAGGCTACACCCTTGACCAGCATTTTTTCCATTTTTACTGCCTCCTTGACCTTTGTACCTGGTTTATCCTCCAAGCTTGAAAGTACCTCAAGCTCTACATTATACTTCTTCGCCATTTCGACCGAGCGGTTGTTGAGCACCTGAGCACCGAGGGTGGCAAGCTCAAGCATCTCGTCGTACGATATCTCCGACATTTTCTTAGCGCCTTCCACCTTGCGCGGATCGGCAGTGTATACACCGTCAACATCGGTGTATATCTGGCATATGTCCGCACGCATTGAGGCAGCTATCGCAACTGCGCTCGTATCCGAGCCGCCGCGGCCGAGCGTTGTTATATCGTCGTATTTGTTTAGCCCTTGAAAACCGGCAACGACAACTATATTCTTTTTGTCAAGCTCGTTCCTTATGCGGTCTGAATTTATCTTCTTGATACGCGCCAGAGTGTGCTTTGAGTCGGTGCTGAAGCCAGCCTGCCAGCCGAGCAGCGATACCGACGGGAAGCCGAGCTTCTGTATCGCCATGGCAAGCAGCGCTATCGAGATCTGCTCGCCAGATGAAAGCAGCATATCCATTTCGCGCTTGGGGGGATTGGACGGATATATCTCCTCAGCCTTTGCTATAAGGTCGTCGGTCGTATCGCCCTGTGCCGAAGCGACCACGACAACATCGTTGCCTTTTTTGTAATCCTCGGTCACTATCCGTGCAACATTCATAACTCTTTCGGCGTTTGCAACCGATGAACCGCCGAACTTTTTAACTATCAAAGCCATAAGTTTACTCCTTATTATATATTAAAGACACCGCCGTCAGTCGAGCAGGCGCATGGTGGAGACTATTTTGCAGCCGCCAAGTCGGGAGAGCTTTTCGGTCAGCTCGTATTCAAAAGCATAAGGTGTTATAAATGCAAGCTCACCCTTGTCCTCGCCGTTTCTGCCGAGCACCTTTATCTCGCCGAACAGCTTTTCCGCCTCGGCGCGCACTTCGGTGCGGTCAACGTCTGCAAACAGTCTCACATAAAGCCTTAAGGTGTCGTGGGTGTGATCCTCTATATATGATATTCCGGCATCGTCCCAGGAGAGATACTTTCTGGCGGAAAGATGCTTTACACAATCGATAATATCGGCAACCACCGCGCTTGCCGTCGGCAGCTTGCCGGCGCCGCGCCCGTAGAACATGACATCGCCTATGGCGTCGCCGCGAACGGTGATGCCGTTGAAAACGTCGTCAACATGCGAGAGCGGATTTTTGTTGCTGACAAACGCAGGATAGACCGCGGCAATGCATTTGCCGTTCTGTGTTCTTTTGGCGCGTCCTATGAGCTTTATAACGCATCCGGCAAAGTCGGCATACGCCGTGTCGGCTGAGGTTATTTTTGTGATACCCTCGGTGTATACCTCCTCGGGATAGACGTGCTTTCCGAAGGACAGCGCAGCCAAAATACATATTTTGCGGCAGGCGTCTATGCCCTCAACATCGTCCGTAGGATCCTTTTCGGCATAACCCAGACGTTTCGCTTCGGCAAGTGCGTCCTCGAAGGTTACACCGTCGCTGAACATTCTGGTCATAATGAAATTAGTAGTGCCGTTAAGTATTCCCTGTACCTCGTAAAGATCGTTTGCGGCAAGGCACTGGGCTATGGGACGCAGCACCGGAATACCTCCGCCGACGCTGGCTTCAAAAAGGTAGTTCACATTATGCTTTTCCGCAATGTGCAGCAGCTCGGCGCCCTTCCTTGCGACCAGCTCCTTGTTGGATGTCACAACACTTTTTCCGGCCTCAAGACAGGCTTTTGTAAATTCATAAGCCGGGTTGAGTCCACCCATAAGCTCTGCCACGACCCTTACGTCGGGGTCGTTGAGTATTATCCCGAAGTCCTTTATGAATTTTTCACTGTAGGATAGACCCGAAAACTCACGCAGGTCAAGTATGTATTTAATGTTGATTTCGTTTTTAGCCTTTTTTGAAATGATCTCCGCATTTTTCAGCAGCACCTCGACAACGCCCGAACCGACGGTGCCGTGACCCATAACAGCAATGTCTATCATATCTTCAACCTTCCCATGATTCATTATTAAGCGGTCTGCCTGACCGAGATGACGCCGCCGGTCGCCGACAACGCACCTATCATTCCGGCAACGTCAAATGAGCCGTCCGGTATGCGGATCGACACCGATACCGACGCTTTGCCCGAAAGCGGCAAGCCCTGATTTACGGTCAGGATATTGCAGCCGCAGCTGTAAAGCACCGACAAAAAAGCCGACAAAACGCCTTCCTTGTCTCGCAGCACCGCGTACAGCGACACTATTCTGCCGAAAGGATTGGAATATTCAAACACCGAATCCTTATACTTATAATACGCACTTCTCGATATTCCGCACATCTTTGAGGCTTCGCTTGCGGTCCTTGCCTTGCCTGATGCGATAAGCCCCTTTGCTTCGGCTACCTTTTTGAAAACCTCGGGCAGTGCGTTTATGTTCACGAGCAGCATACCGTTACCCAAAATATCCACCTGCCAAGTACAATGTATTTGAACAACAAACACTATAACACATAACATGTTGTTTTTCAAGGATAATTTTTCATATTTTTAAATTTTTAGTTCATAACATTTCTGTACGGGCAGAATACGGGTGTACATGATATTAAGCGAAAGGTTCGGGAGTGTTATTTTGACTATAGAAAGCAAGAGAGCGTTTTTAATAAATACGGCGTTTTTTGCGACCGTGTCGGTGCTGAGCTTTGTCTCCTTAAAGCTGCTTGCCGGTCCGCTTTTCCCGTTTGCGGCTGCGTTTGTTTTGACCGTTTCGCTCCAGCGGTTTATAAGAAAATGGTCGTCAAGGTTAAGGCTTCGCAAAAAGGCGGCATCAGTGGCGGTCGTCATGGCGGTATACGCCATTGCAGGGGGACTTATAGTTCTTATATGCTATGCGATATACAGGCAGCTCGTGACGCTGATAGCGGCGCTGCCGCAGTATACCGACAGTCTGCTCGAAAACATCGAACGCCTTTCCGACCGGTACAATGAGTTTATAGGCAGCATGCCGTCCGTTATGACAAACACCTTTGACGGATTTCCGTCTGCTGCCGCAGAGACCGTGACAAAAAGGGGCGCGGAAAAGGCGGCTGAAATTGCGGCATCGGTGGCGTCGGGGGTGCCGTATTTCGTATTTTCGGTCGGCGTGATGATAATAGCCAGCGCATACCTTGCAAAGGATTACGATGAGATATGCTCGTATCTTACAAAACGCCTGCCTGATAAAACAGCGGAAAATCTTCGCTTTGCAAAGGACGTCATACTGAAAAACTTCCTTAAAATGATGCGCGGATATCTGCTGATAATGCTTATAACGTTTTCCGAGCTGTTTTTTGGCTTTCTCATCCTGCGCCTTAAATACGCGCTCTTAACCGCCGCGGTAATAGCGGTTATAGATATTTTTCCGGTGCTTGGCTGCGGTACGGTACTGATACCGTGGGCAGTGTTCTGCGCTCTTACGGGCAATATGCGGCTGGCTTCCGGCCTTGTCGTGCTGTACCTTATAATAACGGTAATAAGGAATTTTATTGAGCCTAAAATCATAGGCGGCAAGGTGGGCGTGCATCCGCTGATTATGCTTGCGGCGGCGTTTTTGGGACTTAAGGTTTTCGGAGCAGGCGGAATACTTCTGCTTCCCGTTTTCGCTATAATCGTAAAAAGCTGGCTCGAAAGCAAAGGACGGCTGCCGAAGGTTCAGAATAAAAACAAAGGCGGCGCGCCGCTCAAAAGCGTGTGTTTTGACAGCATGAAGAAAAAGAAATGTAAAAAACTCGGAACAAAAGCGGAATAGTAAGGCAAGGCGGCGGCGGTCGGCATAAAATGTAAAGGGCGGATGCGCTGTGCGGAATACGGCATATTGTTTCCGTCCTGAGCTAAAGGCGGTGCTTTAATCAGCACCGTCATCAATGGAGGGAAAACAAATGAAAAAGGCCATGCTCGTCACTACGACGGCGACTTTTGCCAACAAGGGCGCAGATGTCCTCCGCAGAAACGGCATAGCTTCCGAGATCCGCAAGGCGGCAGGCGGCACTGCCGCAGGCTGCCTTTTCGGTATAACGGTCGCAGCTAAAGATCGCGAAGCCGCTGTGCGTGCCCTTGAAAGTTCGCATGTCAGAGTGATATCGCTAAGGGAAGTGCAGTCGTGATATACTTTGACAATGCCGCAACGACCGGAACCAAGCCGCCACAGGTGATAGCCGCTGTGACAGGCGCGCTTAAGGATTTGTCGGTCAATCCCGGGAGGGGCGGTTATGAACGCTCGGTCAGATGTACCGAAAAAATATATGAGGCAAGACGCAAATTATCATCGTTTTTCGGCGCGGACGCCCCGGAGCGTGTCGTGTTTACAGCCAACTGCACCACCGCTGTCAATACGGTTATCAAAGGAATAGTAAGACCGGGCGACCATGTCGTAACGTCAAGCCTTGAGCACAACGCGGTCGCAAGACCGCTTTACAGGCTCTCGAGGGGAGGCGCTGATGTTGACTGCGCCGAGGTCATATTCGGCGATGAGGAAGCGACTGTCCGCTCGTTTGAACGGCTGATAAAAAAGAACACAAGACTCGTTATCTGCACCCACGCATCAAATGTCACCGGCACGGTGCTGCCCATAGAAAAAATAGCCGCGATATGTGCCGAACGCTCGGTGCCGTTTGCGGTTGACGCCGCGCAGACCGCCGGGATACTCGATATAAATATGATGCAGCAGAAGATAGATTATCTCTGCATAGCTCCGCATAAAGGGCTTTATGCTCCCATGGGCACGGGCGCTCTGATAGCTCTCGGAAACATCCCGGTGCCGCTTACCGAAGGCGGTACGGGGTCAATGTCGTCAAGCTATGAGCAGCCGGCAGAGCTTCCTGACAAACTGGAAAGCGGAACTTTAAATGTCCCGGGTATAATCGGCATGTCGGCAGGAATAGACTTTGTAAAAAGTAAGACCGTGCCTGCCATATATAAGCATGAGCTCGGTATAATATCTTATATTTATGACCGCCTGTCGGCAACGCCGGGCGTTGTTCTTTATACCGAAAGACCTGCCCCCTGCAGAAATGTTCCGACGCTGTCATTCAATGTAAAGGGACTTGGCAGCGAGGAGACCGCTTCAAGGCTTTCCAAATACGGAATAGCGGTCAGGGCGGGGCTTCACTGTGCTCCCATGGCGCACAGAAGGCTCGGAACGGTCGATATCGGGACTGTAAGGATATGCAGTTCGGTGTTCAACACCGCCTCTGATGCCGATAAACTCATATATGCAGTGCAAAAATGTACGGTATAAAAAAATTGCCGGAAGATATAAAAAAATTAACAAATACACTTGATTATGCATGACATCTTATGCTAAAATAGCATAGTAAGCGAAGTATCAACGGAAAGGAGTACGCAGTGATGGCAGCTTTTTTTGCTAATGCTTTTGAAGCGATAGGCGGCTTTTTTACACAGATATTTATGGCGCTTATCGACATCCGCTTCTCGGATGTGATAGATATACTCATCATTGCGTATATCATATATAAAGCTATAGGCTTTTTCAAGGAAACAAGGGCGAAAATCCTCATAAAGGGTCTGCTTTTGCTGCTGGTCGTCTGGATACTTGCTCAGTGTCTCGACCTTATAAGCCTTAAATGGATCCTTGTAAAATTCTTTGACTATGCTGTAATCGCCGTGGCTATCATCTTCCAGCCGGAGCTGAGACATGCTCTTGAGCGTGTGGGACACAGCAGCTTCGGCTGGTTCGGCGCCAATCACAAATCGGCAGAAAATATAGTCCTTAAACGTTGTATAGACGAAACGTGCCGTGCCTGTGGCTCTATGCAGGAGCAGAAAATAGGCGCCCTGATCGTTTTTGAAAGATCCACACCGCTCGGTGAAATCATTTCGACCGGAACCGAGATAGACGCCGAGGCGTCTCAGGAGCTGGTCGGCAACATATTCTATCCGAAGTCGCCGCTGCATGACGGCGGTCTTGTGATACGCGACGGAAGGCTGGCTGCCGCCGGATGTATTCTGCCGCTTACCTCAAACAATGAGCTTAGCAAGGAACTTGGCACGCGCCACCGTGCCGCTGTCGGTATGAGTGAGACGTCGGATGCCGTCGTCGTGGTAGTGTCCGAAGAAACGGGCAAGATCTCGGTCTGCGTCAACGGCGCTATTGAGCGGAGCTATAATCAGATTAGTCTTAGAGAACGGCTTTATTCCGAGCTTTTGCAGACCGGAACGCAGGAAAACAAAAATCCGATATCCAAATTTTTCAGACGCAAGGATAAGGATAAGGAAGAAAATACCTCAGATAAATAACTAAAGTCAGATCAAAAAAGAAAGGAGCGCGGCGGCATGAGCAGATTCAATCCTCTGGCAGCCATAGGCAGGCTGTTTGACAACAAAAAATTTCTGGTTGCATTTTCTCTTGTCTGTGCGGTCATATTCTGGCTTGTTATAGATATAACCGAAAATCCGCTGCGCGACATAACTATAGGTGATGTGCCCATCACGATAGCCGATCAGACCGATGACAACGGAAATGTACTGTCGCCGATAGGCTCGTATACAGATGCGGTTACCGTAACGTTAAACGGTCCCGGATATATGGTCAGCAAGATCACAAAGGACGATATAAACGTGTCCGTGTCGTCTTATGCCGATGTTACCAAGCCCGGCACATATGTCCTTTCATTTGTTGCAACCACCGGTAAAAGCGGCTGTAATGTCACAAAAATATCACCGTCATATATAAAAGTGGTCTACGACTACGATACCTCGTCTGATATTCCGGTCGAAATAGATACGGCGGAATTCCAGCAGTATGTGGATACAGACTGCGAGATATATAAGAGCTCGCTCCGCAGCAATTCTAACGGCGATGATATAACGGCGCTTACCGTTTCCGGTCCGTCAGAGGTCATAGGCTCTATAGCAAAGGTCGTCGTTAAGCCAATACTTCCTGCTTCCGATATTGAGTCTACCACGCAGAATTTCAGCGGCAGCACCGTGTTCTATGATGTGGTCGGCAATGAAGTGGACGATTCGCAGCTTGTTTATAACACCGATACTTATGTGCGGATAGTTGTGTATAAGACCGCCGATGCGGTACTTGTGCCTACGTTTGCCAATATGCCGGAATGTTTTGCGAGCTCAGACTCAGGTCTGCCTCCTTATAAGATCACGGCTTATGATGAACTGCAGAAGCATACCGAAAGCATCAATCATGTAAAGGTAAGAGGTCCGGTTGATTCGGTAAATGAGCTTTCGGTTAGCGGACTCAAGCTGTCGGCTATTGACTTTTCTAAGGTAAAGGCAGGAAGCACATCCTTCAATGTTTCGTTCCTGCTCCCCGACAATGTTGAGGTTGTTGACGGAACCGAGGAAGTGACGGTATCGCTTGAACTCGGTAAACTTACTACCAAAACGCTTACCGTTCAGCCCTCCGCGATAAAATTTGAGGGACTGGGAGACGGGCTTTCGGCTTCGACATCGTACAAAAAAGCCATAAAGGTCGTAATATGCGGAAAATACAATGTTTTAAGGGGAATAACCGCAAACGATATAGTGCTGACAGTAAACTGCAACGGCGTTACAACGGCGACTATAGAGACTAAGGGGCTTAAAGCCGCAGTATCCGGCGGCAGCGAAGCATGGGTCAACTCGGTCGAGCCGTCAGAGATTAGTATTGTAATAGAGTAATTGTTTTGAATGTGACCGGATCTCCGGAGAATATCCGGAGATCCGGTCTTGGTTTTTGAACAGCGGACCTGCATTATTCATAGGATGTTATAGGAAAGAGGGAAAACAGACACTATAGGCTCCCTGTTCCGACATTCTGATATGCCGCACATGCGGTGAACGGGGCTGTTGTGATGAATACGGTGATATGGCTGATAACTGCGCTGCTTTGCATTATAGGTGCCGTGGCAATTATAAAGTGGTGTGCTTTGAAGGTGGCATCCGGGTCGGACGGCGGGAAACGGGTATATCTTGTCCTGCTTAAAGGGGAAAATGCCGATATAGAGCTTGGAATGGCAATAGAAACACTTGAATGGGATACGGCGCTTGACGGTGCCGCCGCTTATGCTGTAGACTGCGGTCTCTTACCTTCTCAGCGTGACGCCTGTGCCGAAATATGCGAGAACGGCAGGATCAGACTTATAGATAAAGGACAGCTTGATACAATCATGCTGTAAAGCGGTAAAAGTAAAGGACGGTGAAATAATGACAGACGAAAGGACGGAACTGATAAACGGAACCGTGAAAAGGGTGGTGTTCAGCCGTGCAGACTCCGCTTTCTCGGTGATAGAGCTTGTAAACGGCGACGGGACCGAAACCGTCGTCGGTGAACTGCCCGATGTTGCGGTGGGCGAGGAGCTTGAGATCACCGGAAAATATGTTGTTCACCCCGTTTACGGCAGTCAGTTTAAAGCCGAAGTATGCGTAAAGGTGATGCCGTCAGGTGCAGCGGCGATAATGCGATATCTTTCATCGGGTGTTATAAAAGGCATCGGTCCTGCAACCGCCAAAAGAATAGTGCAGAACTTCGGCGACGGCACATTCGACGTCATTGAAAACGAGCCTGAACGCCTTGCGAAGATCAAAGGCATAACCTATGACCGCGCCATGCAGCTGAGCGAGGAGATCAAAAACAGACGATCTTTGAGAGAGGTCTGCCTCAAACTGTCCCGGTTCGGACTTTCTGCCGACGATGCCGTGTCGGCAATAGGCGTGCTCGGTGATACCGCCGCCGAACAGATAGAGCAGAATCCGTACCTGCTTTGCAAAAAGGGCATAGACATAAGCTTCGAAAAGGCTGACGATATCGCCGGCAGCATAGGCATTGCGAGGGACGACTTGGAAAGATTATGTGCAGGTGTTCTGTATGTCGTGCGGCATAACCTGCAAAACGGTCATACATGCCTGCCGGAAAAGACTGCGCTCGGCATTGCCGCAAAGCTGCTTGACTGCGACAGCCGTGCCGTTGATGACGCCTGCGCGCTTCTTTGCGAGCGCGGTGAGCTTACCGCTCTTAAAATCGGCGACACACCGTTCTATTCGGTCACCGAAATATATGACTGCGAAAGATACATAGCTACAAGACTTTCAATAGAGCTTTCACTGCCGCAAAAGGCAAGGGCTGTGACCGAAAAAGAGATCAACGCCGCAGGCATGAGGCTTGGGATAATATTTGAGGGGCTTCAGCGCGAGGCGATAGCCCTCAGCGTCACATCAGGCGTATTTATACTTACAGGCGGACCGGGAACCGGAAAGACCACAACCGTAAACGGCATAATAGAGGTCATGGAAAACAGAGGGATGAAGGTCTCGCTTGCCGCGCCGACCGGTCGTGCGGCAAAGCGGATGACCGAGCTTACCGGCAGGGAAGCAAAAACGGTGCACAGGCTGCTCGAGGTCGGGACCACCGACGATAAAAAAGAACACGTCTTTGTAAAAAACGAAAGAAATCCGATAGATGCCGACGCCGTTATAATCGACGAAATGTCGATGGTAGACGCCGCATTGTTCGACGCGCTGCTGAGGGCACTCAAGCTCGGTACAAGAATAGTTCTGGTCGGCGACTCTGATCAGCTGCCGAGCGTTGGTGCCGGAAATGTGCTCAAGGACATGCTGTCCTCCGGTAAATTTGCGTCGGTCAGACTTTGCAAGGTGTTCAGACAGGCGCTCAGCAGTATGATAGTTGTAAACGCCCACCGCATTATTAACGGCGAGCCGCTGCTGCTTGACAGCCACGACGGGGACTTTTTTATGCTTGACCAGACCGTGGCAAACCGCGCCGTAAGGCTGGTAAGTGATCTTTGCTGCCGCAGGCTTCCGGCTGCTTACGGTTTTTCTCCGCTGCAGTCGATACAGGTGCTCTGCCCCTCAAAGAAAATGGAACTCGGCACCGTGAACCTCAATAACATTTTGCAGGAACAGCTCAATCCTCCGGCAGACGACCTGCCCGAAATTGTCTTTAAGGGCTTTACCCTCAGGCGCGGCGATAAGGTCATGCAGATTAAAAACAACTACGATATCGTGTGGGAGGATGATGCCGGCAGCGAGGGCACCGGTGTTTTCAACGGTGACGTCGGCATACTTGAGGATATAGATGTAAGGACAAAAGAGGTCTCTGTGCGGTTTTCCGACCGCGTCGCAAGATATCTCGGTGACGAGGTCACTCAGCTTGAGCTTGCGTATGCCGTGACCGTACATAAAAGTCAGGGCAGCGAGTTTGACTGCGTTATACTGCCGCTGCTCGATTTTCCGTATCAGCTCAAATACCGCAATCTTCTTTACACCGCGGTGACAAGAGCCAAACGGCTGCTTGTTGTTGTCGGCAGCCGCGAGGTGCTGGCATCCATGGCTGCAAACGAGAAAAAAACAATGAGATATACAGCACTCAAATCTATGCTTACAGAGGATGATGAGGCGTGAGCATACTGATAGATTTTCTGCTCTATTTTATGTATCCGCCGCGCTGCCCGGTATGCGGCGAACTCAATGGCGACGGTGTACCGTGCTCCGAATGTATAGACGGTCTGGAAAAGCAGAAGATAACCGGTGAAATATGCAAAAAGTGCGGCAGAAACATAAATGCCTGCAGCTGTAAGGGAAAGAATTATCTGTTTTCGGGTATTTGTGCCGTCTACACCAACGCAGGTGTCGCAAGGGACAGCGTTTATGCCATAAAGTATAACGACCGACCGTATGCGGCTGAGTTTTTCGGCAGGGAAACAGGTGCGGTCTTTGCCGCCCGTTTTAAAAATGTTAAGCCGGATATGGTATGCGCCGTTCCGATGTCCGCCGCCTCCAAACGCAAGCGTGATCACAATCATGCCGCTCTCATCGCAAAAGCCGCCGCAAAGGAGCTTGGTCTGCCGTACAGGGATAAGGCGCTTAAAAAGCTTCGTAACAACGCGGCTCAGCATACCCTTAACGCCGAGCAAAGGCGGCAGAACGTCAAGGGCGTGTATAAGGCGTACGGCAATCTTACCGGCAAAACGGTACTGCTTGTGGACGATATCTGCACTACCGGTGCGACGCTCAACGAATGTGCCAAGCAACTGAGACTTGCCGGAGCGGACAAGGTGTATTGCGCCGTGGTGCTGGTGACCGAAAAAGGCGCTTGTAAAGATGAAACCGATTTAATATAATAGTTTTAAAGAGGGAGGAAGTACGATGCCCGTAGATATAGCAATAGATCTCGGCACCTCTAAGACGGTGCTGTACAGTGCCAACAAAATATTGCTTGAACAGCCTACTGTTGCGGCTGTTGACAGTGAGACGTGGCAGCCGATATGCTTTGGCGACCGCGCAAAGAGCATGATAGGCAGAACGTCGGAGGACAGAGAGGTTGTGTTCCCTATACAAAGGGGAATGATAGCCGATTATGATGTTGCCGAGCAGATGCTCAGCGATTATATGAGCAAGGCTGTTGGAAAACACCTTATAAAACCGCGCGTGATAATCGCGATGCCGGAGGGCGCAACATCAATACAGCGTCGCTCGGCGTCAAATGCGGCAATCTCGGCAGGTGGACGCAGGGTACAGGTGATCGACACGGCAGTGGCAGCTGCCCTCGGAATGGGTATTGATTTTTCCGATGCCGGAGGGAAATTAGTGGTCGATATAGGCGCTGGTGTTACCGACGTTGCCGCTTTGTCGGCAGGAGGAATAGTTCAGTGCGACTCGGCGCCCATAGGCTCTCTCGATTTTGACGAGGCGATCATCCGGTATGTAAGAAAGGAATTCAACATACTGATAGGCGAGCTTACCGCCGAGGATATAAAAAAGCAGATAGGCTCGGTAATAGGCAGAAAAGAGCAGGTCATTATAAAGGCTAAGGGACGCAACCTGTTTACCGGTCTGCCGCAGCTTTTTGAAATATCGTCTGACGACGTTTATACTGCAATGCACGAGACCGTTGTTTCTATGTGCAATGTCATAAAAAGTGTTATCGAAAAAACCTCTCCGGACGCGGTTGCAGATATAATGTCTCAGAAAATATATGTCTGTGGCGGCGGAGCACTTATCAACGGCATGGAGGAAATGCTGTCAGGGTACCTGTCAAGTGAGGTAAAGGTGCACAGGGACGCCAGGCACTGCGTTGCAAAGGGAGCGCTTTTGTCGCTGAAAATGCCGGAGCTGCTCAAGAACTCAGACTATGAACTAAGAAATATTGAAGATCTTGTTATAAACAATGAGTAAAACATATATGTCCGGGAAATAATCCACTTAGGCTGGCAATGTCCGAATTTAAGCATGCCTAAAAACGGAGGTAATTTAAAGTGGATTTTTCCGAAAGCAGGACCTATGCGAATCTGATGACTGCGTTTGCAGGAGAGTCGCAGGCAAGAAACAAATACACCTTTTACGCCAAGCAGGCTGAGGACGGCGGATACAGACAGATAAGCGACATTTATAAGGAAACAGCCGAAAATGAGCGTGCTCATGCAGAGATCTGGTTCAGACTGCTGCATGGAGACGGTATGCCTTCGGTCTATGACGGACTGCTTGACGCGGCGGACGGGGAATGGTTCGAATTTTCCGATATGTACAAAAAATTTGCCGCCGACGCTGAAGACGAGGGCTATAAGCAGATAGCCGGACTTTTCCGCTTGGTCGGAAATATAGAAAAGGAACACCACGACCGCTTCAAACGTCTGGCGAAAAATATAAAGGAAGGCATTGTTTTCAAAAGGGACGGCATAAAGCTTTGGATGTGTCAGAACTGCGGAAATATCCACGCAGCGGAAAGCGCACCGGAGAAATGCCCTGTCTGCGGCGTACCGCAGGCATATTTTGAAATAAAAGCCGATAATTATTAAAAAAACACTTGCAATTCGGATCATTATGTGATATTATACTTTAGCATTTGATTTCACCGTATCCTTATCGGTGGGTTTGATGCCGTTTAACGACACCAAAGCGGACAGTCCTCTGCTTATCGCATTGTTTGGCAGTGCAAAGAATTTTGAGCATGAATGTCTGAAATTATTAAGGAGGAAAATGAAATGGATTTCGTTAAGGAAATTTCTGCCGGCATGCTTAAGACCGAGGTTCCCGAGCTTAAGATAGGCAGCACCGTCCGCGTTCATGTAAGAATTAAGGAAGGCGACAAGTCAAGAATTCAGGTTTTTGAGGGAACTATAATTGCAAGAAACAACAGCGGTATCGCTGAGACCTTTACCGTTCGCCGCGTTTCCTACGGAGTAGGTGTGGAGCGTGTTTTCCCGGTCCACTCACCGAATGTTGAAAAGGTCGAGACGGTCAGAAACGGCCGCGTCCGCAGAGCAAAGCTCTACTATCTGCGTGACAGAGTCGGTAAGGCTGCCAAGGTCAAGGAAAAAATTTAAGAAATTTGAACCTAAAACGGGAAGAAAACAGGAAAACCTCTTGTTTCCTTCCCGTTTTTTATGTATAATAGTATCATCGTGTTAAGGACGGTGTTTGTATTGTATAACGAGCCATATGAAAGCGGTCAGGAAATAAGGCATGTCAAAAAGGCAAAGACCTTCTGGAATGAAATATTCGAATGGATAGATTCTATCGTTATAACCGTGATGTGTCTGCTGCTTGTGTTTACATTTATTATAAACCAGGTAAGGATAGACGGTACGTCCATGTATGATACCCTGGAGGACAGCGACAGAGTGTTGGTCTCGGATATGTTCTATAAACCTAAAAACGGTGATATCATCGTTGTCTCAAGCGAAGTGTACGACAATGTGCCCATTATAAAACGCATTATAGCCGTCGCCGGTCAGTGGGTGGATATAAAAGACGGCAAGGTGTATGTTGGTTACGGCAGGGACAATATGACCGAGGTGGACGAAAGCTATCTCAGAGAGGATCTGATAACCGACGCGGTGATCGCCGGCGGATTTTACGGAAGTCAGGAATATCCGCTCATGGTGCCGGCAGGCAAGGTCTTTGTGCTTGGCGATAACCGACCGGTATCGCTTGACAGCCGGACGTCCGCGGTGGGACTGATAGACGAGAGGCAGATACTCGGCAAAGCTCTTTACAGGGTGTATCCTTTCAATAAATTGGGCAGTATTTACGACTGATCGGAGAGGTGATCTATGAGTCAGATGCAAAATATCCAGTGGTTTCCCGGACATATGAAAAAAACAGAGCGGCAGATCACTGCGTGTCTGCCGCTCATTGACGCTGTGGCAGAAATAGTAGATGCAAGAATACCGCAAAGCAGCCGCAACCCGTCTTTGGACAAGCTGCTCGGCGGAAAGCCGAGACTGCTGCTTATGAACAAGTGCGATATTGCCGACAAAGCGGCGACCGATAAATGGATATCGTACTACAGAGCGAACGGCGTCATCGCCGTTCCGGTCGACTGCAAAACCGGTAAGGGAACCGACGGATTCGTAAAGGCTGTAAAATTACTGCTTGCCGATAAGCTGCGAAGCTATGACGAAAAGGGACTTGTAGGGAAACCGCTGCGTGTTATGGTGGTAGGTATACCGAATGTAGGAAAGTCATCGTTCATCAACTGTATGTCGCGCCTTTCAAAGGCCAAGGTGGCTGATAAGCCCGGCGTCACAAGGGGAAATCAGTGGTTCAAAATAGACGCGCGTCTGGAGCTGCTCGATACTCCGGGTGTTTTGTGGCCGAAATTTGACGATATGTCGGTCGGTGAGAAGCTGGCATTTACCGGTGCCGTAAAGGACGGCGTTACCGATACGGAGCTGCTTGCGGTACGTCTGCTTGAATATATGAGCAGGGAATATCCCGAAAGACTGGAAGAACGCTATTCCGGAGTTTTAACGGTAGACTGCGATGATGCATATGAGTTGCTTTGTGCTATAGGCAAAAGACGGGGAATGATATCAAGAGGCGGCGAGGTAGATACCGAGCGCGCATCGGTTATGCTGCTCGACGAATACAGGGGCGGCAAGCTCGGAAAAATAACGCTTGAAATGCCGGAGATTTAAAAATGCCAGATTATACTTTTGAAAAAACGGCTCGTGACGAGGGCTTTCTGACCGTGTGCGGAGTTGACGAGGCAGGCAGAGGACCTTTGGCAGGACCGGTATGCGCCGCTGCGGTGATATTGCCTGACGGTCTTGTGATAGACGGTCTTAATGACTCAAAAAAGCTCAGCGAAAAGCAAAGGGAAAGGCTTTATGACGAGATAGTAAGCTCGGCTGTTTCATGGTCGGTTGCATTTGCGGATGTTGAGGAAATAGAAAAATATAATATTTTAGAAGCGACTTTTATCGCCATGAACCGCGCTGTAGACGGATTGTCTGTAAAACCGGACATGGCGCTTATTGACGGAAACAGAGTACCGCGCGGAGCAAAGCTGCCGTGCAGGACCGTTATAAAGGGCGACTCGCTGTCCTGCTCCATCGCCGCAGCGTCGGTGATAGCCAAGGTCACGCGTGACCGGCTGATGACAGAGTATGCGAAGGAATATCCGCAGTACGGATTTGATAAGCACAAAGGCTACGGAACGGCGGCACATTACCGTGCAGTGGATGAATCAGGGCTGTGCCCGATACATCGTCCGAGCTTTTTCAAAAAATACTTTGAAGGTAAAAGCAATGGGTAAAACTCAGACGACGGGCAATTCCGGCGAGGAAATGACTGCAAAGTTTTTAAAAGGGCGCGGCTACATAATATCGGCAAGGAATTACCGCTCAAGGTTCGGCGAGATCGACGTTATAGCCGAAAATAACGAGATGATACTTTTTGTTGAGGTCAAGACACGCTCGGTAAAGTCCAAAATACTGCCGCGTGAATTTGTTGATAAGGAAAAGCAGAGGAAAATCAGGATAACCGCAGGCATATATTTACAGCGTAATGTTTCCGGACTTCAGCCAAGGTTCGATGTTGCAGAGATACTGGTAAACGAGGACGGGAGCAGGCACCTGAAATATATCGAAAATGCTTTCGGAGCTGATGGATTTGAATTACTTTGACCTTCATTGTGACACTTTATCGCTCGTTTCTGACGGTAAGAGCCTTAATGACAGCAGTCTTGCGGTAAATACCGGGGCGCTCTCTTTGTATGACACAGCCTTTGTGCAGTTTGCAGTATGGATAAGCGGCACCGAGGACGATCCGGACTTTAGGTACAACACCGTGATAAAGAACGGTAAGGCTGAGCTTGAAAGGGTCGGTATCGGTATATGTAAAAATGCTTCCGACATATCCTTTGCCGCCGATAGGGGCGGCACGTTTGCGCTTTTGTCTCTTGAGGGCGGATATGCGATAGAGTCGCCCGAATATATGGATAAGCTTTTCTCGGACGGGATCAGAACTGCGGCGCTAACATGGAATCACGATAACCGGCTTGCCGGCGGCGCTCACGGAAACGGACGGCTCACGGTTTTGGGACGCCGTGTTATAGAAAAAATGAACGATCTCGGAATGATACTGGATGTATCGCACCTTAACAAAAACAGCTTTTTCGACTCGTTGAAATATGCCGACAGGGTAATTGCATCTCATACGGGACTTAGCGGCACTGTGGAGCATATAAGAAACATCGACGACGAACAGCTGCTTGCCATAAAACAAAAGGGCGGACTTGTGGGGCTTTCGGTCTATCCGCAATTTATAGGCGGTGATGTAAGAACGGGATTTTTGCGTGCCGTGGAGCACATGTTGTCGCTCGGCATGGTCGGAAATCTTGCGTTCGGCAGTGATTTTGACGGAGCCGATATGTCAGACACCGTAAATAATGCCGGCAACGCAGCACTCCTTGCCGGGGATATAGCCCGTAATTTCGGCGAAGATGTTGCAGACAGACTTTTTTATAAAAATTCCTTATTATTTTTTAAGGAAGCTTTGACAAAAGGCGATATGTGATGTAAAATAACTTATACTGTAAATTTTGGGGGTATACATTTGTTTTACAGAAGTACAAGAGACGCGTCGGTAAAATGCAGCTCCGCTGAGGCTATTTCAAAGGGAATATCCGAAGATGGCGGACTTTTTGTCCCGGAAAGCATACCGGTTCTGTCAGATGATGATTTCAAACGCCTCATTGACCTTGATTATATAGGAAGGGCAAGGGAGGTTTTGAAGCTTTTCCTCGACGATTATACCGAAGAAGAGCTTTACAGCTGTCTTAAGGGCGCCTATACGGGGACTTTTGATAACAACGCTCCGGCACCGCTTAAAAAGCTTGATAGTGGAAAATATGTACTTGAGCTGTGGCATGGCCCGACCTGCGCGTTCAAGGATCTTGCGCTGAGACTGCTGCCGTTTTTACTGACTGCCGCCGCCAAAAAGACCGGCAAGGGCAGATCGGTCATACTGGTTGCAACATCCGGAGACACCGGTAAGGCTGCGCTTGAGGGCTTCCGTGATGTCGAAGGCACCGATATAATCGTATTTTATCCGGTGCACGGCGTAAGCCCTATGCAGAAGATGCAGATGGATACGCAAAAGGGTGGAAACGTCAATGTCTGTGCCATAAACGGCAACTTTGACGATGCGCAGACCGGTGTCAAAAAGATATTCACCGACCGCGCGGTAAAGGAAAAGCTCAGAGCTGCCGGCATGGAGTTTTCAAGTGCCAATTCTATAAACTGGGGACGTCTTGTTCCGCAGATAGTTTACTATGTTTCGTCATACTGCGAGCTTTTAAAGAACGGTGAAGACCTTAAAAACGGCTTTAATGTCGTAGTACCGACCGGCAATTTCGGAAACATACTTGCCGCATATTACGCAAAATGCATGGGAGTGCCCATAGCAAAACTTGTATGTGCTTCAAACGCAAACAATGTACTGACCGATTTTATAAATACCGGAGTATATGATAAAAACAGAGACTTTTACACCACGACCTCGCCGTCAATGGATATACTGATATCAAGCAACCTCGAAAGGATGCTTTATCACCTCTACGGCAATGACGCTAAGGCGACTCTGGAACTTCAGAAGCAGCTTGCCGATAAAGGTAGGTTTGAGGTCAGCGGCGATGTGCTCGCAGATTTAAAGTATCTTTATTTCGGCGGCTGCTGCGACGACAAAGGAACGCTTGATACCATAAAGGACGTGTATTCAAAGTACGGATATCTTCTTGATACGCATACCGCCGTTGCAGTGTCGGTGCAAAGGGAATATGAGGAAAAGACCGGCGACAAACGCCCGTATATCATTGCCTCAACGGCAAGCCCTTATAAATTCTCCGCATCGGTTTTAAAGGCGGTGGCACCCGAGAAATGCAGCGACGACGAATTCGGTATGGTAGACGCTCTGCATGAAGCGACCGGCGTGCCTGTACCGGCTCCGATAAGTGGACTCAAAGGAGCCGAGGTGAGGTTCAAAAACGTCTGCGAAAGTGGGGAAATGGAGTCGTTCGTGCTCCGCTCGTTAGGTCTATAAAAAAGCAACGGGACTGCTCTATAAAAAGGGCAGTCCGTGCTGTGTGATGTGTCTTATCTCTGCTCGAAGGTGTCGCAGCAGGTATCGGAACAGCAATCGGCGCTGTGCGGTCCGACCTGTATGCAGCCGGCGTCGCAGCAGTTGTCCATGGTGTGATGGCGGCAAGCCTCGACCTCACACTTTATTCCCGAAATTTTGCATCCGCAGTTTTCGCTCATTTTAATTTCTCCTTTTAAATTTGATTTCCGGCGCAGCCGGATAAAGTTATTATAACCTTTTGCCGCTTCAATAACCGTACGGAGGATATATGCATTTGTTTACCATTTCAGATCTGCACCTGTCGCTTTCAGCCGATAAACCGATGAATGTTTTCCACGGATGGGACAATTATGTTGAGCGGATCGAGGCTAATTGGCGGCGCCTTGTAAGTGATGACGATACGGTTGTGATACCGGGTGACATTTCCTGGGCGCTCAAACTGGAGAATTCTGTAAAAGATCTGAAATTTATCGATGATCTGCCCGGCAAAAAAATTATTTTGAAGGGCAATCACGACCTTTGGTGGGGGACCATGTCAAAGCTCACCGCTTTTTTGAGTGAAAACGATATAAAGACAATAACGCCTTTATACAACTCACATATAAAGATAGGCAATACGGGTATATGCGGCAGCCGCGGCTGGCTTTGCGACGGCACTGCGGAAAGTGATAAAATACTTGCGCGCGAAGCAGGCAGGCTTGAAACATCGATAAAATCAGCACTGTCCGAAAACTTAAAACCGGAGGTATTTATGCACTATCCGCCGGTCTATGCCGACCAGTGCTCGGAAAAAATAGTGGATGTCCTTAAAAAATACGGCATCAAACGCGTATTTCACGGACACATACACGGTTCCGGACTTCACAGGGCGGTTAAATATCATGACGGAATAGAGTATTTTCTCGTTTCGTGCGACTGTATAGAGTTCACACCATACAAAATAATGCCCGAAACGGACCGATAAATAGGGAAATTAATTAAATTTCAAATATTTTTATAAAAAATTTCAGAAAACTATGGAAAATTCTGCGATAGTGTGGTATAGTTATCTGAGAATTTTTTGGAGGTAGTATAATGCTTAAAGAGTTCAAAAAAAAGGAAACTAACCGCTACGAGCTGGATATAACGGTCGATGCGGAAAAGTTCGCAGACGCTGTAAAGAAGGCATATGCCCAGAACGGCAAAAAAATCAATGTTCCCGGTTTCAGACGCGGTAAGGCTCCGATGAGTATTATCGAAAAGTATTACGGAGAGTCCGTTTTCTATGAGGATGCACTCAATATACTTTATCCGGAAGCTGTCCAGTCGGCTATTGAGGAGTCAAAGCTCGACTATGTCGATGACAAGATCGATTTTGACCTTGTTTCAATAGGCAAGGATACCGGCGTTGAGTTCAAGATTGTTATTACCGTTAAGCCCGAGGTCGAGATCGACGGATACAAGGGTCTCAAAGCCGAAAAGGTCAAGGCTGTTGTTACCGACGAGGAGATCGATGAGGAGGTTGCACGCATTGCCGACCGTAACTCGAGAATGGTCACTGTCGAGGATCGCGCAGCCGCTAAGGACGATACCGTTGTTATCGATTTTGACGGATATGTAGACGGTAAGGCATTTGAAGGCGGAAAAGGAGAGTCATATTCTCTGCTGCTTGGCTCAAACTCGTTTATTCCCGGCTTTGAGGATCAGATAATCGGTCACAACACCGGCGACGAGTTCGATGTCAATGTTACATTCCCCGATGATTATCATGCCAAGGAGCTTGCAGGCAAGCTTGCAGTCTTCAAGGTAAAGGTACATGAGATAAAGGTCAAGGAAATGCCGACCATTGACGATGAATTTGCAAAGGATGTCAGCGAGTTTGATACACTTGCAGATTATAAGGCTGACCTTAAGAAAAAGGCTCTTGAGAGAAAAGAAAAGCAGGCTGAGGCAGATGTTGAAAATCAGCTTGTTGAGCAGCTGGTAGGTCTTGTAAAGGCTGAAATTCCGCAGGCTATGATCGAGCGCAGAGCCGAGCAGAGCGTTGAGGAGTTCGCTTACAGACTGCAGTCGCAGGGTATGGATATGAAAACATATCTCAAATACATGGGCGGCAGCATAGACGATTTCAAGAAAACATTCCTTCCGCAGGCTGAAAATCAGGTCAAGATAAGACTTGCCCTTGAAAAGATAGCCGAGCTTGAAAAGATTGAGCTTTCAAAGGAAGATATAGACGCAGAATACGAGAAGCTGGCTAAGGACTACGGCATGGAATCGGACAAGGTTAAGGATGCTATCCCCGAGAAGGCACTTTCCGAGGATCTCGTTGTTACCAAGGCTATGGATCTCGTAAAGGCAAATGCAGTCGTTGCCGAGGTCGATAAGAAGACCGAAAAGACCGAGGAAAAGCCGCAGAAGCCTGCTGCAAAAAAGGCCGCAGCAAAAAAGACCGATGCCGAGAAGACTGAAAAGCCTGCCGCAAAGAAAACAGCGGCTAAGAAGACCGACGCCGAAAAGGCAGAGAAAGCTGAAAAGGCTCCTGCCAAAAAGGCACCGGCTAAGAAAACAGCAGCTAAAAAGACGGAAGAATAATTTTTACCATTCCGTTGTTTATAATTGCCAATAAAGTCGCATACTTATTTTTGGGATGCGCCGGCTTTGTTGCTTTGAAACGGCAGAATTGTAACGGTTCTGCCGTTTTGGTGTTTTGATCTTGGAGCTATGCATCTGTTTCCGCCGGCTGCTTTGTAAAGATATGCTGCGGAAGTAAGGAAAATCAGACTGAATATTTATGCTGATCACAATGTAGGAACGGCGTTACGCTTGCCTTTTATTATATAAAAGTTAAAAGAGCAACCGCGAAATGCCGGATCGGTCTTCGTTGCCGCTGACGGAGATTCGCGACCTATTCTTTACTGATGTTTCAGCGGCAGAATGGAGATTAACTATGAGCTTAGTACCAATGGTAGTCGAACAGACCGGTGCGGGCGAGCGCTCGTACGATATTTTTTCACGCCTTCTCAATGACAGGATAGTTATGCTGTGCGATCAGGTGACCGATGCGACTGCAAGCCTTGTCATTGCCCAGATGCTGTATCTTGAGGGCAAGGATCCGGAAAAGGATATACATTTCTATATCAACAGCCCGGGCGGCAGCGTTTCTGCCGGACTTGCAATATACGATACCATGAACTATATCAAGTGCGACGTCAGCACTATTTGCATGGGCATGGCGGCGTCAATGGGTGCATTTCTGCTTTCCTCAGGAGCAAAGGGCAAGAGAATGGCGCTGCCGAACAGCGAAATAATGATTCATCAGCCGCTGGGACAGGCGGAAGGTCAGGCTACCGATATACTGATACACGCAAAGCATATCGGGCAGACCAGAGAAAAGCTCAATTCCATACTTGCCGCCAACACCGGCAAGCCGCTTGACGTTATAAAGCAGGACACCGAGCGCGACAACTTCATGTCCGCTGCCGAGGCTGCCGCATACGGCCTTGTTGACAAGGTAATAGACAAAAGGTAAACAAAAGATTTCAGGAGAATAACGGATGCCTAATAACACAAAGAAGCCGCGTCCCGTCTGCGCTTTTTGCGGACGGGATGAGACTGAGGTCGATCATCTTATCGCCGGTAACGGCGTCTTTATCTGCGATGAGTGTATAGAAATATGCCATTCTCTGCTGATGCAGGGCGCAGATGAGCAGCTTGCCGGCAGAAAAAAAGGCTCAAAACGTCCGAAGGCAGATTTTAAGCTGCCCACGCCGCAGGAACTCAAGGCTCATCTTGACGAATATGTTATAGGTCAGGATGACGCTAAAAAGACGCTCTGCGTTGCCGTTTACAACCATTATAAAAGAATATTCTGCTCGGATAAGACCGATGTGGAGCTTGCAAAAAGCAATGTGCTGATGCTGGGACCCACCGGTGTCGGAAAGACACTGCTTGCTCAGACTCTTGCGCGCTTTTTGGACGTTCCGATAGCCATTGCCGACGCCACGACGCTGACCGAGGCAGGCTATGTCGGCGAGGATGTTGAAAACATTCTGCTGCGCCTGATACAGGCTGCCGATTTCGATATCGAAAAGGCTGAACGCGGTATAATCTATGTCGATGAGATAGATAAAATAGCAAGGAAATCGGAAAACGTTTCCATAACCCGTGATGTCAGCGGCGAGGGCGTTCAGCAGGCACTGCTCAAGATACTTGAGGGAACGGTTTCCAATGTCCCTCCGCAGGGTGGCAGAAAGCATCCGCAGCAGGAATTCATTCAGATCGATACTACCAATATTCTGTTTATATGTGCCGGTGCATTTGACGGGATCGAAAAGATAGTCGCAAAAAGAACCGGCGAGGGCGGACTCGGCTTCGGTGCCGAGGTGAAGTCCAAGAGGCAGCTTGAGGAAGACGCGTCTGTTGGTAAGGTCATACACCATGATCTTGTTAAATTCGGTCTTATACCTGAGCTTGTCGGTCGTCTGCCGGTAATAGCAACGCTTGAAGCAATGACCGAGGATATGCTTTACAGAATAATGACCGAGCCCAAAAACTCTGTTATAAAGCAGTATACCGAGCTTTTCAAAATGGATAATATCGATCTTGTTTTTGAAGAGGCGGCTTTGAAAAAAATCGCAAAGGTCACTGTTGAACGCAAAACAGGTGCCAGAGGTCTGCGTTCTATAATTGAGGGCATTTTAAGGGATATCATGTTTGATGCCCCGTCAGATAAATGCATTGCAAAAATAATTATCAACGAAGCATGCGTAGACGGCGGAAAACCGGAAATAATAAGGGACGAAGCGCGCCTTGAGGCGGCTGCAAAGTCCAAGTCCAAGTCAAAGGACATTGATATACCGGTAGCCTGATTTTCGGAGGATGTATTAATGAAACACATTACTGATCTTGATGCATTTAAAACAGCTATAGAGGGCGAGAGACCTGTGCTGGTAGACTTTTATGCCGACTGGTGCGGTCCGTGCGGAATGATTGCTCCCATCGTTGAGGAGATCGCAAACGAGCATAGCGAGATCGACGTTGTCAAGGTCAATGTTGACGATGCCGGAATAATTGCCGCGATGTTGGGGATAGTTTCGATACCGACCCTTATTTTGTTCAAAAAAGGCGAGGAAGTCGGCAAGCTGATCGGTGCCGTTCCGAAATCAGATATAGAGGAGCTGATCGGCAGATAACATCTGCCGATTTTTTATTGCCATGACCGTTAAACATTGGATAAATAAAAACACTTCGTCTTTACGCGGCAAGACCGTCGCCGTCGTAGGGGCTACGGGCGGAATAGGCTCTAAGGTCTGTATGCAGCTTGCGCTTCTTGGAGCGGACATAATCTTTCTTGGCCGCAACAAGTGTAAATCGGATAGTCTTAAGAAAAGCATTACGGAAAAATATCCTGACACCAATATACGCTGCATAAGGCTGGATCTCGGTGACATGGAAAGTGTTAAATCGGCAGTCGGTGAGCTTGCTGCATGTAAAGTGGACATATTGATCCTTTGTGCAGGGCTTTACGCAGTATCGAGGGAGCGCGGCGGTAAAAAAAAGTTCAATCAGGTTTTCGGCGTGAATTTTGCGTCGCAATACTGCTTTGTGAAGCTTATGCTGCCTTGCCTTCGAGAGCATCGGTCAAAGGTCGTGGCGGTAGGAAGTATCGCACATAGATTTTGCACTGCCGATGAGAACGATATCGATTTCAGCCGCAAGCGCTGCACCGATGCCGTCGTTTACGGAAACGCGAAAAGATATATGATGTTTTCACTTATCGGACTTTTAAAAGAGGAAAAGGATATTTCTTTTTCACTCGTTCATCCGGGCATATCGTTTACCGGAATAACCTCGCATTATCCTGTCGCTTTGCAAAGACTGATAAAATTGCCAATGAAGCTTTTATTTATTTCGCCGTCAAAGGCGGCGCTCAATGTCATTGCCGGCATTTTTAAAGGCGTTGGCAATGACGAGTGGATAGGACCGTCAGTTTTCGGCATATGGGGATATCCGAAAAAGCAGAAGCTTCGCCCTATAGATGAGCATGAATATAAATTCATAAATGATACCGCCGAAAGAATAGCCGCAGGATCAGATATTACATAAAAAATGCGGGGATAGTTTTAGTTTAGCGATAAATTCAGCGCATTTACGGACTTAAGGGCTGTGGCCCGGCTCTCGCCGCCATTTTTAATGTCACCTCGCAGATAAACTAAAATTTATCTGTATTATTAAAAGACATCCCGACAGGAATTCCTGTCGGGATGTTGTTGGTTTATAGGCTTAGTCAAATCAATACCTGCGTCTCTTCTTTTTGTTTTTTGGCGAATTTATCACAACGCATATTATGATAAATACGGCTATGACTATAAGCAGTACCGCAACGACTATCAAAAACGGGATAGAGCGGAACAGCTTTGCAAAGAAGCGCTTTGTTCCTCTCGCCGCGTACATTATCGAACTTCGCTCAACATCCTTTGTGGCGGCAAGCGTCACCGTTCCGAGCTTTTCTCCGGCGTATGAAACGTCACATTCACCGAGAATATCTCCTTTTTTTATAGGTGCGTCAAACGACTCCTTGTACCAATGTATGTCAACCGAAACGGTTGATGTGTCGGCGACCTTAGGAACGACCGCAGAAAGGCTCTCTGACGGTGAGACCGAAACAAAATCCGTGTCCCACGAAAGATCAACCGGCGCTTCGCCTATTATGTCGCCGCCGTTCAGCACAGTTTTATACTCAAAATCATTAAAAGCCCATTCGTAAAGCGCTTTCGTATCGCCGAATTCTATCCTTATTTTGTTGCCGACACCGTCATACACAGGACTGTTCATAAGAACGCACATGTATGTATATCCGTTTTTTGTCGCGGTGGATATGAGACATCTGCCGGCAGGATCGGTATATCCGGTCTTAACGCCCTGTGCGTATTTGTAGTAATACGGCTGATTTTTGTATTTTTCGGCATTACACTTCTGACCGTTGTTGAGCATCAGAAGATTTGTTGTGGTATAGGTGCGTTCCTTGCTTAAGTTTGTCGCAGGAAGCTTGTATTTTGTTGTGTAGCAGACCTCTTTGAGAACATCGACCGAAAGAAATTTCTTTGTGAGCAGCGCCATATCTCCGGCTGTGGTATAGTGATCGGGGTCGTTCAGACCATGAGCATTGGCAAAGTGCGTGCCGGTCATCCCAAGCTCGGCTGCACGACTGTTCATGAGCGACACAAAGGTATCTATATCGCCGGAGACATGCTCGGCTATTGCATTTGCGCCGTCGTTTGCCGACGACAGCAAAAGCACATAAAGCATCTGCCTTGCGGTGAGAACCTCGCCGGCTTTGAGACCGCCCGTAGACGAGTCGGTGCCTTCGAGCAATTTCAGAGCGTTTTTGGACACCGTTATTTTGTCGCTGTCAATATCTGACGAACTTTCATACAGCAAAAGCGCGGTCATAAGCTTAGTGAGCGATGCCGGATACATTTTGCTGTCCTTGTTTTTTTCATAAAGTATGTCATCGGTATCAAGATTGAGCAGCACTACCGCCTCGGCGTCGACCTCAAAATTGGTCGGAGTGAAACCGTATGCGGAAAAACACGCGAAAATTACGGTAATAACGCATAATATAATGCAAAACAGCTTCTTTAACATTGTTTCTCCTTGAAAAAGTATTAAAATAACTTGAAAAAGTATTAAAATAATAGTATTATATTAATTATAACAAACAAAGACGATAAATAAAAGTCCTATTTATAAAATTTCAGAAAAAAGGGAGACGCAGCGTGATATATGTTACCGGTGATATGCACGGCGACGAGTCGAGACTGTACGATTCGCAGTGGCGCAAGCTGAAAAGCGGCGATGTCCTTATAGTCTGCGGCGATTTCGGATACCTTTGGAACGGCGGAAAAAATGAAAAAAGCGTCATTGAGTATCTTGGCAGCCGTAAATTTACGGTCTGCTTTGTTGACGGAACGCACGAGAATTTCGGGAAAATAGAGCGCTGCCACGAAACGATATGGAAGGGCGGTCACGTCCACCGTATCAGCGGCAACCTTTTTCATCTTATGCGCGGACAGATATTCAATATTGACGGTATCAGTATCTTCACCTTCGGCGGCGGTGAGAGCGATGACCGCGAGGTCCGCAGCGCAGAAGAACACGGTATATGGTTCAAAGAGGAACTGCCTACACCCGATCAGCTCGCTGTAGGCGCTCACAATCTTGACGCGGCTGGTCTTAAGGTCGACTATATAATTACCCACGAACCGCCGCTGCTGGTCAAAAGCTCAATGCTTTTAAGGCGCGGTCTGCCCGAGAGGGTAAACAAGCTGAACGGATATTTTGAGGAGCTTGCCAAATCGGTCGAATTCAATCACTGGTATTTTGGCAGCCTGCATGAAAACAGGCTTGTGACCTCAAAATTCACATGCCTTTTTGATAAGATAATACCTCTCGGAAGCAAGGAACAGCCGTAGGCTGAGATTTTGGAGAAACTATATGTCACACGATTACAGCGATAAATTGCTCGTCACCGATATGGACGGAACGCTGATAGATAAAAACGGAAATATAAGCGAAAAAAATAAAGCGGCAATAAAGGAATTTATAAGCGGCGGCGGACTGTTCACCTTTGCTACCGGCCGCAGCCAGTCGGTCATGCGGCATTTTGCAAAAGAGATTGGCGCAAACGCACCGGCGATACTTTACAACGGCGGTATGTTTTATGATTTTTCCGCAGACAGAGTGCTTGAAAAGCACTGCATCGACGATTCGGCTGAAACGATCATCAGAAAGGTACCCGAAAGCATGCCTGACATGGCTATTGAGATCCACAAGGACGGGGAAATATATGAGTACCGCGAAAATAAATATACCGAGTATCATATAAATGTTGTGCATTTCACACCTATATATATAACCGATCCATCCGAGGTCGCGTTTCCGTGGATGAAGATAGGCTTCTGGTTTGAAAGTGACAGATACGACGCGCTCAAAAGCTTTGTTGAGCCGCTCTGCAATGAAAACATACATTTTCTGCGTACACACAAATACGCCGCTGAGCTTGTGAATGTGAATGCCGACAAGGGCAACCTGATATGCAGATTAAGAGAAATGTATAAGGACAGAACGATAATTGCCTGCGGAGATAATGAAAACGATCTTTTAATGCTTAAAAATGCAGATAACAGCTACTGCCCGGCAAACGCATTTGACTGTGCAAAAAAGACCGCAGCACACTGCCTTGACAGTGACTGCGATCATGATTTTTTAAGTGATGTGATAAAAAGGATCAGATAAACGCTTCTATAAGCCCGGTCACAAGAACGCCGAGACAGGCGAACACTGCGACCGTGACCAGTCCCTTTTCGAAAAATGCGAGCAACAGTGCTATCACGACGCCAACCGCGGCGGACAGTACACTGCCGGTCGAACTGAAAACGGCAGGGAAGGTCATGGCTGCAAGCACGGCATAGGGAATATAATATAGAAACGACCTTATAAAACGGCTTTTGATTTTTTTGCGGAATATGACCATCGGCAGCATACGCACAAGATATGTCACGCCAGCCATGACGGCTATATGCAGAAAAATGTCTTTCATTCTGCCGCCTCCGTTTCTTCGACCGGCTTTATCACGGCGCCGATCGCTGCAGCCGTTACGGCGCATATGATTATTACAAAACCGGTGGAAACGCTTTTTAGAAGCGGTATGAATGTGAAGCAGCAGCTTAAAAGCGCCGATATCAGTACTACGGCGGTCACGGTCGGCGACTTTTTCATGGGCGGTATGAATATTGCGATAAACATGCCGTATATCGCAACACCGAGAGCCGATTGGACCATTGCCGGCAGAATACTTCCCATCACTGCGCCGAGCAGGGTGCCGAGCGCCCAGCCGAGGTAGGGGAGCAGGATAAGCCCGTAAAAGTACTTTGCACCAAGCTCACGCCTGCTGCTTGCGGCGACAGCGAATATCTCATCGGTTATGCCTGCCGATATTGCGAACCGCTCAGGCAGTGTCACGCTTTTGTGCAGCTTTTGTGTGAGTGAGACCGACATTAGCGAATACCTTAGGTTGATTATAAGTTGGGTCAGCGCTGCCTCGATGAGCGATGCATGAGACAGCATAAGTCCGAGACCGGCGAACTGTCCGGCAGAGGTAAGGTTTGTCATTGAAATAAGTACCGCTATATATATCGGCAGTCCAGCCGATACGACCGATATGCCGAACGCGAACGACACCGAAAGATAGCCGAGGGCTATCGGTATACCGTCGGACAGACCCTTTTTGAAACTGTTCTGGATATTATCTTTGCTTTGCAAAATTATCAGCCTTCGTTAAATTATTAACCGCAAAATATCACCGCAAGTGACATTTTAGCACAAGGTGCCTTAAAGTTCAACGGCGAAATTCTATAAAAAAGACTTGTTAAAAGCAGATATTTATGCTACAATGTCAAAAGTGGGCGGTACATGTTCGTCTCTGCCAGCCCAACCGATATATGGCGGCATATTGCCGGATAGGAGTATGTTTAAATGAAGTGTCCGTTCTGCTCATATGAAGAAAGCAAGGTCATTGATTCGCGTCCTACCGATGAGGGCGAGCGTATCCGCCGCCGCAGGGAATGTCTTAAATGTCAGAAAAGGTTTACTACATATGAAGTGATCGAAAGCCTTCCGGTCGTTGTTATTAAAAAGGATAAATCGCGCGAGGTGTTCAACCGCGAAAAGCTGTTCAACGGCATGCTCAAGGCTTGCGAAAAGCGTCCGGTGTCGGTCAGCGATATCGAGCATGCCATAGACGATATCGAGACCGTTCTGCAGAATTCGCTTGACCGCGAGGTCACAAGCGAGTATATAGGCGAGCTTGTCATGGAAAAGCTTAAAGCGCTTGATGAGGTCGCATATGTAAGGTTTGCATCGGTTTACCGCCAGTTTAAGGACATAAGCACATTTATGGAGGAGCTCAACAAACTGCTTACCGACAAATAAATTTAAAATATCCGAAAATTTTAAAATTATCCTTGACAACTGAGTGACGATATAGTAAAATACATGATGTTGTCAGTGTGCTGTTATGGCTCAGGTGGTAGAGCACATCCTTGGTAAGGATGAGGTCGGCAGTTCGAGTCTGCCTAACAGCTCCAAAAAATCTCGTTCTTCGGAACGAGATTTTTTTATCCAAGCCGACAGGCTTGGTATATCATCATGCAATAGCGTGTATATCATCAAATGCGACAAGTCGCATTTGTATCTCATCACACCTTTAGGTGTGCATAAAAAACCGTCGGCTTGATGATATACAATGCTTACGCATTGATTTGCTGCCGCTTTTATGCTATAATACAATCAAGGCGGTGATTTTATGGAAGTATTATTCAAAAATTCATTTGCAAAAACAGAGGATTGGATAAAAGAGTGCAATAAATATTCTTTGTTTCGCAGACCAATATTTATAGTATTTCATATTTTGAGCATTTTGGCGTTGTGTTTTGGAATTTACAAAGTATTATTTTTGCATATCATTGACATACTGCTTTTGTTTATTCCTATTTGGTGGTTTTTTGTTATTCTTGTGTTATATTTCAGAATGAATAAAATTACGCTTAAAAGAAATCAAGAAATTTACGGTAACAATGGGGAAGTTATTTCTGAAGTTACGCAAGATAGCATTAAGCAAATTCATTCTAATGGTTCACAATATCAAATTTATTACGACACTATAAAAAGAGGTTATCTAACTCAAAATTATATTTTATTACATTCAAAAGCAAATATTTTATACACATTCAAAAAAGAAGGGTTTTCGATAGGAGATGTAGAAAGTTTCTTAATATTTTTAAGGAATAAGGGTATAAAAATTAAATAATTACAAAAAAATCCTCGGTTTTTGACCAGTTCTTTTTCGGACACGAGAGACAAAAAAGCAAGCGTCGTCCGATGCTTGCTTTTTTATTTATTGTTGATTGTCACGACAGATAATGGTATAATTCGAGCAAGAGGGGGTAATGCGGTGGAAATTAAAGCGAGCTGCAAATACGAGAGGGATGCGTTTGATGCATTAATCCATGTGTGCATTTATAAAGGAGCCAAGCCGACGGCAGCCTTTTTGTTCAGAATACTGTTGGCTTCGGGCGTTTTTGTGGGGCTTATTGCGCTGTTTATCGATTCCGAATATTTTGACAGAGTAATTTTGATTGCTGCCATGTCGTATTTATTCATTATCTTTACGAATGTATACTCTCATTTTATTGCACCGATAATTCAATACAACTCAAGGTCGGATCTTAGAGGTGCAAAAAATGATATTGTATTTTATGACGACAAACTGAAAGATAATTTGATCAGCGAGGGGTGTGTAGGCTGACAAGAGTCGAACCCCGCACGCCTTAAAAACGGAAAAATCCCGGCTTTTATTGTGTCGAATCTTGAAATACGCCAGTATATCTGCGCTTCTCCATTTCAAAAACACGAAATTTTTCGATTTTAAGGTCGGAGAGTTTCTGCCGGCGAATTTGTTTAGGCAGCGAAACGTGAGATTGCCCGTAAGGCTGACGCCTACGGGTAATAAGCGCAAAGCTGCATGAACAAAGGCGGCGAGCGAAACCGTACGGTGTTCGACTCTTGTCAGCCTAAGCCAAACGGAAATCTATTATTACGCACTTGTAAAAGTATACGAAACCTCAAAATATTTATTGCTATTCACCAGTAAAGCCAAGGCGTTTATTGTTGATAAGTCAACGATTGAAAACGGAGCGGTCGATGAGGTAAGAGGCAAAATCTCGGCTGTCCTGAAAGAAAAATACTATATTTGCAGTTATTAAGTATATATCGGTTTATTAAAACCAAATCCCGAACTCATATGCGGTCGGGATTTATTTTTGTAAAAGAAAATGTATAAATATGAAATATGCTCTAAAAAAGGACTATTTAGATTTTTGTGACAAAATTTGTCGAATACCCCTTGACAAACCTGTTTATTATGCGTATTATTGTATTATAACAATAACAATCCGGCAAAAATCCGGACTGTTTTCGTAATATAAACATAAATTCGAAATAGGGGGCGGTTGCTATAAAAGACATTGCAAAGTGCCTTATCAATCTGGCACTTGGGTATTTTTTGATACCGGTTTCGTTTTTAGGCATCGCCCTGGCTACCAACCCGACCAAAGTCCTGAACGTAAAAAATGCGGATGGCGCGCTTTGTGTTCTGCTGGGTGTTATAGTGCTTGCCGCAGTCGCGGCTGTGTTGGTTTTTGAAATACGTCATATCATAAGGTCTGGCGAAAATATGATGGGCAGGCTCAGATATTCTATAGCTTATATCTCTGGCACCGCTGTCTGCCTGATACACTGCTTTGTATGCAGGCTGATATGATGCAAAGTTGCTAAAACATAAAATCAGAATAAATGTAGGCTTGCTTTAGAAGGGTGATATTTATGAAGAGAATAGCCCCTTTGATCTTTATACTGTGTGCGTGTTTGTTTCTCACCGCATGTCCCGACAGAAGGATACCGCCTATGCAGTCTAATACCAAGTGGCTTTCAAACGACGGTGCGATCTGTGTGTATTTTACAGACTGGTATAAAACATTTGATGTTGCCGTTCTTATAGTTGATGATCAGGAACTGGTAGTACCGGTATATGGAGACTACTATAATATTTATGTCCTCTGGCAAAATTCTTTTTATGGCGAAACATTTAGAGAAAAGGTGGCCCAGTTTCGCTATGAAATGATTAGCAAAGATAAAAATGGCAAGTGCAACAAAATGAAAATGATATTTGAAAGCGGCGATTTTTACGAAATAGGAACTGAGTTCATAGTTTCACGAGTAGCGACCGATATCAGTGAAGAGGATCTTCCGCCATTGCCGTCTAAGCCTCCCGAGTCTTCAGAACCACCGACGGAATCGTTGCCGAGTTTACCATCTGACGACAGCCCATTTCAGGCAATGAAATACATATATCCTGACCGCAGCGGTGCCTTGAAAACAGGCGGCAAAGTGCGCGGTCAATCAAGCTGCTTTAAGCTTACGGAGGTGCTTATGTGAACATCCGATGTCGATTGCCCGTATTATGTGCGGTGGTATTATGAATTGATATTTGACCGGATATCGATACTTATTTTGCAATTTAAAAGTATGGCTGAATTGAAACGGAGGGCTATGAATTGATCGGAGAAATAAAGAAACAGGCAAGGGCTATATTAAAGCAAAATTACAAGGTACTCGTAATCCCGTGCCTTGCGTTTATGCTTTCGCAGTTTCTGATAAGTCTGATTCTCAATGTATTTACGAGTAAGCTTACATGGAGTGACCATAGTGAAGCGCTTATGCTGGCAATAATATTGCTTTATGCTGTTCTGAGGTTTATCGCCGTTCCCTTTTCCACGGCATCCATTTTCAGAATAACGAATTCGATAAGTAAAAATGCAGGCAGTGTTGCAGCGGATTATAAAGACTTTTTTAATATGCCGAATATATTAAAACTTGCTGCGATCACTTTTGTACCTAATGCTTTCCTATGCTTTTCCGAAATAAACAGATCGATGATCACTGCTTTGAGGATCGCAAAGATAGAGGGTATACCGCTGATTATTATATCGGTTATAAGCATCTTTTTAAGCTACAAATTCTACGCATGCGAATATTGCTTTGCTGTGAACAACTCATCCGTAAAGCAAACGATTGCCGAGTCTTTCAGACTTATGAACGGCGTGTTCTTTAAAATAATACTTCTGCTTCTGTCATTTATACCATGGATCGCACTGTCGTCAGCAATATACTTGGCGGCGAAAATAATTGCGGTCGGGGGTGTGCCGTTTGATATGTCCAGAATACTCGGTTTCTACACGCCTTTTATTGATTCACTTCTTTCTATAAATTTCGGAATAGGGCTGTATCTGGAACCGTATATCTATGTGTCTATGTTCATATTCTTTGCCGGTATTGAAAAGAAAAAATTATAGGCTGTCTTAAAACCGTTTACATCCATAGCTTTTGTGATTTTGCAAAATATCAAACAACCCTGACACGGATTGTCAGGGTTGTTTTTTATACTGTTCTTGCAGCTGCAAAATATCGGCACAGCCGATAAAATTTAAAACAAATATCACGAAAGAAGGATAAAACAATGGCATGTAAAAAAATGAGAGAAAAACTGATGAAAGCGGCCGTAATGACCGTGGAAACAAAAAAGTCAGAACCGGAGAGGGTGGTCGTTCAGGCAAATAGGCGGTCAGACGGACTTATCTTCGGAATTGACTCGCGCACGAAGTCAAGCACTCTTCTTCAGAACAATCTTACCGAATTCGAATGGGCGGTAAGGAATAAGATATATCCGAACTTCTGGGGAAGAAACCTTAACGGTGAAAATGCGCTGACCGCTGAGGAAGTTGATTTCCTGCACGACAAGGGCTGTAAGATCGCGGCGGTCTACATAGATAACGGACCGTGTCAGACCGAGGAGCAGGGCAGAGCTGTGGCAAGCAGAATAGATGCCGCGGCATCAAAGCTCCACATACCGGCAGGTACGGCGATCTTCCTTGAAATAGGAGAAAATGAGACCGCGACCAGGGATTATATGAAGGGATTTGCAGAGCTCATTTCCGAAGCGGGATTTGTCGCCGGATTTAAAGCCAATACCGACGCTGCCTTTAGCTTTGACCTTGAATTCAGCAGGGGTATGCAGACCGATAAGGCAATATTTGAAAAATGCCTTGTGTGGGCGGTGGCTCCGAGTCTTAGGGAATATGACCGTGTGACCACAACACACCTCATTCATCCGGACAACTGGATGCCTTTCGCACCGTCAGGTATCAGAAGAGACGATATTGCCATATGGCAGTACGGAAAAAACTGTCATCCGATTGATGATGACGCCGGCAAAGAAACAACTTTCAATGTTAATCTTGTCAAAAACGACATGATGATAATTGAAAGAATGTTTTAGCCTGCATGAAATGCTAAAATGTATAATGGAGGTAAATTTAAATGTCGGTTTATTCAGTATGCGTTACTCCGGAAAGCGCTAAAATGAAAAAAGGAGACTGGTTCTACGGTGCATGCGCAAGGGTTGAGGCGAGCAGCTATTGCAATACCGATGTCGTGTGGTACAGCAGTAACACTAATGTTGCAACCGTCAATGCGTCAACCGGCAATGTATACGGCAAGGCTGTTGGTACGGCAAGAATTTATGCCGAGTCTGTTGTAGACGGAACCAAAAGAGACTATATGACCATTACCGTTACGGACGGCATCATGGTAAGTTCGGTATCATTGAACAAAAGAGTGGCAACACTTCAAAGACGCAGTACCCTTCACCTGTCGGCTACGGTAAGCCCCAGTAATGCGAGAGACAAAAGCCTGTCATGGCGAAGCAGCAACACAAATGTTGCAACGGTATACGGTGACGGCATAGTTACCGCCGTCGGCAAAGGCTATGCGGTAATAACCGCAGCTGCCAATGACGGCAGCGGAAAGTATGATACCTGCTCTGTCACGGTCACAGATCACACCCTTGTATACTCTGTAGAGATTGATCCATCAAGCAAGACGATGAACGTCGGCGATACCGGACGCCTTTACGCGACTGTGTACCCGTCTGTAGCGACCTGCAGATGCGTAAGATGGAGCAGCAGCAATTCAAATATAGTTGCCGTCAATGAGGATACCGGTATAATATACGCCAAGAAAGCAGGCAGTGTGGTGATCTATGCAACCGCCGTGGACGGCAGCGGAGTATACGGCACCTGCAGTATTACGGTCGGCGGTAAGAAATATGTAACAAGTGTTGAAATAGACAGGGACTCACTGACCCTTGACAAGGGAGAAACATATAATCTGTATGCTTCGGTCTGCCCGACAAGCGCAAATGACAAAACTGTGAGGTGGGACAGCGGAGACCCGTCTATAGCAACGGTCAACTCTTACACCGGACTTGTGACTGCGGTGGCGTCGGGACAGGTCGCTATCTACGCGAGAGCGCACGACGGCGGTGGAGCATATGACGTTTGCTGCGTAACTGTACGTCAGCCGTCCCCGAAGCCTGAGGAGGACAAGGGACAGACAACGGTAAAGGAAGGCGTGGTAGCAGATCCTGTCGATGCGTATTCCGGCGCACACATGTTGAAAAATACGGTTGTGGCACTGTACGGCGGTCAGAATACTGCACTCGCCATAAGCTACGATTCAACGCGCCTTGCAAAGGGATGCTTTGGACGCGGATGGTACCATAACTACGAAAAGCATGTTGAAATGACAGAGTGCGGCGCCAGGGTCTACAGCTCGCCGTCGGTCTATTCGACATATATTTGCAGGGATAATTGCTCTGAATACACCTGTACGACCCCGAGCAAAAACTGCTATGTGCTGACCGTTGACTGCTCAAGGGAATACCCTTATGTTATTCATTGCAATTCGGATCATACCGAATACTATAATTGCGACGGTAAGCTCGGAAAGATAGTCGATCATCAGGGCTTTGCGACCCTTATATCCTACTCAGGCAATATAATTACGGTGACCGACACCGTATCCGGCAAAAAGCTGCACCTTCAGAAGGATGCGACCGGTAAGGTGGTCCGCGTTTATGACGATAATTCGAGACAGGCGACCTTTACCTACAGCGATGACCTTCTCGTCGGAATATGTGATCTTAAAGGCAACACAATGTCCTACACATATAACTGTGACGGTCAGGTGCTGACCGGTGTTGATGCCAACGGTACATGTTATTTTACAAATACCTATGACGAGTGCGGCAGGGTATCCACACAGAGGGATGGTATTTCAGACTCGCTTGTTACCGTATTCAGATATGAAGGCAACAAACGGATAACTACCGACCGTAACGGCAATCAGAGCACGCGCGTGTTCGATAATAACGGATCTCTTGTGAGCTTTACCGATGAAAACGGCAACACAAAAACCTATTCCTATGACGCCAGGTATAATATTATTAAAGAAACCGATGCTTTGGGCAATTCCGTGTCAAAAACCTATAATGCGTTTAATAAGCCGACCTCTGTGACCGATAAAAACGGAAACACGACTTATTATTCGTATGATCACATCGGTAATGTAATAAAGGTGAGATATCCGGAAACTGACGGGGTGATACCTGAGGAAAGTTTTGCCTACAACTCAAGAAATCAGCTTGTGAGACATACAGATCTTCGCGGCACGGTCACTGTTTACGGCTATGATTCTTCGGCAATGCCGTCAAGCAAAAAGACCGGCTCAAAGGCTGCCGTTAATTTCTCATATCAGAACGGACTGCTAAAATCTCAGACCGACTCAAACGGCAACACCACCGCTTACGGTCATAACGCCATAGGTCAGGTCATAAGTGTGACAAACGCTGCCGGAAAGGTCACGACATATGAGTATGACGCCGCCGGAAACCTTACAAAGGCTGTCGATGCCAATGGAAAGTCGGTCATAACCACCTATGACGGCAACAATCAGAAAACCTCCGTCACCGATGCCAACGGCAACAAAACGGAATATGCGTACAACGGCAATATGAAAAACATCTGCGTTACTCTTCCGGATGACAATACCGTTTCGTATGAGTATGACGGTGAGGACAGGGTCATAAAGGAGATCGATCAGGCGCAAACAGCGACCGTCACTTATTATGACAAGGCAGGCAGAGTGACCAAAAAGAGCTTTGCCGACGGAGGATTTGTACACTACGTTTATGACAGGGTCGGAAATGTTGTAAGCGAGACCAATGCACGCGGCGCTGTCACCACCAAAACATACGATGCAGCCGGAAACGTTCTGACAGTAAAGGACAACGACGGTAATATAACACGATATCAGTATGACCCGATGGGCAGGGTGATAAGAAACGTAAACGCCGCTTCGGGTACTACCGTGTTCAAGTATTCAAAGGCTGGCGATCTGCTGTGCGAGACCGATGCAAAGGGTAATAAGAAAACATATACCTATGACGCATACGGCAACATGCTGACATCGACCGACGCTATGGGACACGTCACGACCTTTACCTATGATGAAAACGGCAATAAACTGAGCGTCCGCGATGCCATGGGCAATATGACAACCTATACCTATAACAGCCTTAATCAGCTGGTGTCGGTCAAAAATGCAAAAAATAATACCATCATCTACGGATACGACGCACTCGGCAGACGCACTACCGTTACCGACGCCAAAAACAATGTGTTTACAAATGTTTATGACGCAAACGGCAATGTGCTGAAAACGCTTGATGCAAAGGGAAATGTTGTGACCGAAACAACATACAACTGCCTCAATCTTCCGGCAACCGTCATCGATTCAGCCGGCAGAACATCGACATATACCTATAATGAGGCAGGTAAGATAGACTCGATCACCGATTCCATGAACCATACCACCCGGTATTCGTACGATTCAAGATGGCGTAATTCCGCTGTCCGCGACGCAAACGATGGTGTCAGCAAAGCTCAGTACGATACAAACGGCAACATAACATCGCTGTCGGGTCCGCTCGGCGGCAGCACAAATTATACCTACGACGATATGGGAAGGCTCATTGCCGAGACCACCACGTCGGGCGACAAGGCGCGCTACGGGTACAACGAGCTTAACGTAAAGAACGAGATCACAAATGCCAGAGGACAGAAGAGGAAGTATTTCTATGACGCCTGCGGCAGGGTGACCGGCTTTGTAGGTGAGGAGGACTCGGTAAGCTATACCTATGACGCAAACGGCAATGTACTGACCGTGACCGACGGCAACGGCACGATAAAGCGCGAGTATGACGCGCTTGACCGCGTAATAAAATATACCGATACCTTCGGCAGACAGATACGCTATGAATATGACGCCGTCGGCAACCTTGTGAAGCTCATATATCCTGATAATACCGCAGTCAACTATACCTATGACGCAAACAATAATCTTCTGTCGGTGACCGACTGGGCAAACAGGAGAACGACCTATACCTATGACGTCAACAACAGGGTAACAGGCGTGACAAAGCCTGACGGCAGCGTTACGACCACCGTTTATGACTCAAAGCAACGTATGGTCTCGACCGTCGAAAAAGCACCCGATAATACCGTAATTGTGGGATATGAGTATACTTATGATAATTTGTCGAGAATTGTCGAAGAAAAAGTACTTGCAAAAAATTCCAAGATGTGCTATACTTATGATAACTTGAACAGAGTGACATGGAAAAATGTCAAAACACTGTGCGGTGAGGGCGTTTCATTTGATGCTTATTCTTATGATGCAGCCGGAAATATTACAAGCACACCTGAGTGGTGGTTTGTATATGATGTTAATAACAGGCTGACACGCTTCGGCGGCATGACGGTGTCTTATGATGATGACGGCAATATGGTGTCCTGCGAATGTGATAAATATGAGTATGATTCTGCAAACAGACTCATAAAAGCCGGCGGTCATGCGTATACTTATAATGCGGAGGACGTAAGAATAAGAAACCGCTGTGCAGACGCCGATACCGAGTATACCTATAACACCAACTGCAGGCTCAGCCAGCTGCTGCAGAAGATCACCAACGGTGTTACTACCAAATATGTGTACGGCTTAGGACTGATAGGCGAGGAAAAGTGCGGAGACTTTAAGACCTATCACTTTGACTACCGCGGCAGCACTGCGGCGATAACCGACAGCTGCGGCAACGTGACCGACACATTTGAGTACGATACCTACGGCAACCTGACCGGACGCACCGGAAACAGCTTTGTTATCTTCGGTTATAACGGCAGAGACGGTGTAGTGACCGATAAAAACGGACTTATCTACATGCGTGCGCGCTATTATAATCCGTTGATGCACAGGTTTATAAATGCCGACGTTGTTCCGGGCGAGATCTCCGACGCCGTTACCCTCAATCGCTATGCCTATGCCAATGGCAACCCCGTATCCAATACCGATCCGTTCGGATTGAGCGCGGAGGAGAGGGCTTCATCTAATTCAACTTCTATTAGCGATACAAATGACCCATTAGCTTCATATAATGCTATTTATGTCGTTGATTATAGTGAAGCTGGATTGGATGTGGTCGGGCATGCATTTGTGTTTTTGAAAGACAAGGATGGTACATGGATAAAAACTGAGTTCAACACAACTGGTGGAAGCGATATATCGGAAAAGAAGAATAATGCAAAGGTATTTGTTAAAGATAATTATACTTCAAAAATGGTTTTATCTGATTTAAAAAAAGGTGTGCGAAAACTATATATGTCTAGTGGTTATGGATCGGGTATATTTACAGATGGATTGGAGTTCTTTCTTATTTCAGGAGATTTTTCTGAAAGCATTAAACTTGCTAGATCGTATAAAGATACAAATTATGGCGGATATGATTTATTAAAAAACAACTGTTTACATTATGTTGTGGAAATTCTGAGGGCTGGAACAGCATCTCATGATGGAATAGAAAATGTTCTAAATACATCTACAGTAATTGTGCCAAAAGGTTTCCTAAATCAGTTAGTATCAGTACCTAAATAGTACTAACATAGGAGATCCATTGCCGTATATCAACTATGACAGGTGATGTTGTGAATGTAACTGTGATCAAAAAGCAAACGCTCGTTTTGGTTTTGGTATTTGTTCTGATACTGCTGTTGGTCATCGCTTCGCCGTTCATATATGTCGACATAAAAAACAGCATTTATAAGAAAAGCAATTCAAGTTCCGATTATTTAAACGGGAATTATGTATCATACAACGGCGGAGAAAAAGCCAAAGTGTTTTTCGACCGGTTTGTGAGTGGCAAAGAGTATCGCGACGTTTCATTCAAATACCGTGATAACGAAAATGCAGTCAGATTACATGGCGGATCGTACACTGTTTTTGTTTTGGATCTGCAATATGAAGAAAATGTATATAAAGACGTATTCGACGAGCTTTATCAAAAGACCGATCAGCCCGACAAAAACGATAAGTCAAACTATTACGGCAATTATCTGAATGCTTCAGTGGTTTTGGATGACCCGATCTACCTTGATAATTATTGCGGCATATTTTTCAATGTTAATGACAGGATCATAAGATATGTGTTTCTTAAAGGCGCTGACAGCATAGGACTGCAAGGAGAACACAAAGTAATATCGAGTATATACAGGAGTGTAGACCTTAAGTGGGACTGACGAGCGCGGCACGCTTTTCGGTTATGATATAATCTAACATGAGTACCCGATGATTTTGCAAAACATGCTGTGACGCAATGATCGATAATTTGTTTGATGAGCCTATACTACTACATTCATAATTTCCCCAAGTGCATCAAGGGCAGCGGCTTTGACCGCTGTCCTTGATGTTTGTTGCAACATGAGGGCAAGAATGTGAATTTTTGTTGAACTTTTGTTTTGAGTATTGACCTGGAGCAAACTCCAAGTATTATAATATACCTATAAAATGTAAAGGGGATACTGCTATGAATAAAAACGTACTTATAATATCCACAAGCCTTCGCGGCGTCAGCAATTCCGATATACTCGCAAATGAGTGCGCTAAGGGCGCAAAAGAAGCCGGAAACAATGTGGAAGTAATATCGCTTAAAGGTAAGGAAATTAAGTATTGCATAGGGTGTCTGTCATGTCAGAACACCGGACGCTGCGTAATATCAGACGACGTACCTCTGATAATGGAAAAGGTGAAAAACGCTGAGGTTATTGTATTTGCCACGCCGATATACTATTATGAGATGTGCGGTCAGATGAAAACGCTGCTTGACAGGTTGAATCCTTTATACGGGACCGATTACAAATTCCGCGATATATACATGATAGCGACAGCCGCCGAGGATGAGGAACACACCTTCGACAAGGCGTATAACGGGCTTTTGGGCTGGGTCGACTGCTTTGAAAGGGCGACGCTTAAAGGTCTTGTCGCCGGCGGCGGAATAAACGACGCAGGAGAGGCGGCAGGTCACGCCGATACAATGAAAAAGGCTTACGAGCTTGGAAAAAGTCTTTAATAAAATGAGATGTTCAAATTGAAAAAATAGTTCAGACGGCAGGGAGAAACGCACTGTCGCAGTTTGCTCCCGAATTTGCTCATTTTAACGACGATGTGCTTTTCGGTGAAAACTGGAATAACTGCGATATCGATTTAAAGATCAGAAGCATTATCACCGTTGTGGCGCTCATGGCGTCAGGTGTGACGTTGACCAGTCGGTGGCGTCAAATACCGAAAAGGAAGTGCTCAAGGAAGCAGGAATTGCTGTCAGGGCAGAAAGGGTTATTGCCGTGCAGGATTGGCGCAGGCATAATAGGGTCAACAGTCTTTACGGCGTAATAAAAATCTTTATGCTTTGCGAATATGAGCAGGGGAGTTTTAAAGAAAACATCGAAACGACCGAAAGCGGATTTTTTGATATCGACGGTCTGCCTTTTGAGCTTGCCGTGGAAAAGACGACAAGAGAGCAGATCCTTATGTGCTTTGATTTTTATAAACATACAGACCATCCGACAGCTTTTGATTGAGTAGGAATATAAATAACAATGACCCGGCAGGAACATTTTATTCTCTGCCGGGTCGGTTTTGTATATATAACAGGTAAATCTTAGTTTAGCGGTGTAAGTGAACAATGAATTAATTGACGCATCGTAGGGCAGGGGCTAGTCTCCTGCCGATTTTTCATGTCGTCATTGCGTTGTAAATTCATTTAAATCGGTCTTTAATTTATTGGCAGAGCTACCTGGGTTATGAAATCTTTTTCCTTCCGGTGCTGCGCCGGTCCCTCGAGATAGATATGACGGCAGACCCCCTTGACCGAAAGACCGTTTTTCTCTGCGAATTCAAGCATTTTGTCACGGACTTTCGGAATCGACTCATAACCGCCGTGATAAAAGACACAAAGCGCTTTTTCTTTGGGTATTTCGGATATGTATTCGCCTTTGCTGCCTTTGGTCACGGCTATGCAGTACGATATTTTGTCGGGGTCGTCAAGCCGGTATTCTATAAAATACATGCGCTTGCTCGTGTCGGATGAATAATGCCGCATTGCATCCGGAATGACCGTCCTTAGATGCTCCTTGCGAAGGTCGACGGTTGGTGCGTTGAGGGTCCTTTTGTATATTGTTTGTGCCGGTATTTCTGTTACCTTGAATTCAATATCGCCTGTATTGACCCTTTCTCTTAATTTTTCAATGTTTAGATTCAATTCGTCGCGTATTTCCTCAAGATGCTCAATCATGGGCGTGAGATCGGTGCTGCCGTTAAAATATGATTTAATTTCGACAAGCGACAGTCCGAGGTTCTGAAAAACGCGTATTGTGCGGATTCTGGTCAGCGTGTCAGTCGTATAATACCGGTTGCCGGTGAACCCGTCCTTGACATCGGCTTCTATAAGTCCTTTGTCTTCATAATTCAGTATTATTCTGCGCGTTATACCGAGCGCCCTTGACACTTCGCCGACCGACATAAGGTTGTCGCCTGATGATCTCATGTTTTTACCACTCCTTTTATCACACTGAAATCTTTATAATTTTTTTAAAATATGTATGTGTTAAAATGATGTGACCCAATAAAAAGAGAAGTTAACTTCCAAATAT